>JACCDR011277777.1_pt1 | contig 275042 bp, 290 predicted proteins | sample 7446431 | NCBI WGS metagenome assembly JACCDR01 (sample SAMN15323443, study PRJNA562643) | freshwater metagenome | isolation source: river surface water | place: USA:Blue River Watershed | collected 2017-08-17
AAATCGGATACCGCAATTTGTGCAAGTTGGTCAGTCGCGGTTATCTTGAAGGGTTTTATTACAAACCCCGCATCGATAAAGAATTGATTGAAACCCATCACGAAGGTTTAATCTGTATTTCCCCTTCTTTTTCGGGCGCCACCACTCAAGCTCTAAAAAATAACGATTGGGCTGAAGCTGAAAGATTGGTCGCCTGGTATAAAAAAGTTTATGGCGCGGAAAATTTCTTTTTGGAACTCACCCACCATCCAGAAATTGAAGGTCATGAAGAATTAGCCAAGAAAATAATTAAACTTGGTAAAGACACCGGCACACCACTTGTGGCCGCGCACGACGTCTATTATTTGCAACCTGAAGACAAAAAAGCTCGAGACACTTTGCTTTTAGTAAACACCGGTGGAGATTTTTCTGATCGAAATTCAGAGAGTGACGAAAACGATTTTTCTTTTATTAGCGGTACCCAAGCTGAGGAACTTTTTAAAGACACACCAGAGGCTTTAGACAATACCCTAAAAATTGCCGAGATGTGCAATTTGGAATTGAACTTGGGAGCCTGGGTGTTTCCGCAATTTCAAATTGCTGGTGGGCGAACTCCAGATGAAGAATTAAAAAAACTAGCCTATGAAGGTTTTGCTAAGCGTGGTTTAGAGCAAACTAAAGAATATGTAGATCGCCTTGAATACGAACTGAAGGTGATTCACGATAAAGGCTATGCTCCATACTTTTTGGTGGTGGCAGACCTCCTGCGTTTTGCACACGAAAATAATATTTTGACAAACATTCGAGGTTCAGTGGCTGGATCACTCACTACTTATTTGACTAAGATTACCAATGTGGATCCGATTGCCTACAAATTACCTTTCGAACGCTTCCTTAACCCCGAACGTCCTTCCGCACCCGATATCGATATGGACTACGCCGATAACCGCCGTGACGAAGTGATCAACTATGCTCGACAAAAATACGGGGCGGATAAAGTCGCCCAAATCGGTACATTCGGTACCATGATGGCCCGCGGTGCTGTGAAAGATGTGGCGCGAGCCATGGGTTTCCCGTATTCACTTGGTGATCGTATTTCTAAACTTATTCCTATGGGTGCCCAAGGTTTTCCCATGACTATCGATCGCGCCCTAAAAGAAACACCAGAACTTCAACAAATGTATGATCAGGAAGAGGAAGTGAAAACCATTATTGATATGGCCAAAAAAATTGAAGGCTGTGCCAGACACATCTCTGTTCATGCGGCCGGCGTGGTGATTGCCCCTACCGCCCTCACTGATTTCACCCCACTTCAGTTTGATACTAAGGGTGAAGAAAAAATTATTACCCAGTATGATATGCACGCCGTAGAAGATGCCGGCTTGCTTAAATTCGACTTTTTGGGAATTAAAAACCTAGCGATTTTGTCTAATGCGGTCTCACGCGTAAAGAAAATTGAAGGAATAAATATTGATATAGATAATATACCACTTGATGATGCAAAAACATTTGAACTATTAGCTAAAGGTGAAACCACCGGACTCTTCCAGCTAAACGGCCAAGGTATGACGAAATATTTGAAAGACCTAAAACCAACCACCATTCACGACATCAATGCGATGGTGGCTTTGTACCGACCAGGACCGCTTGAATCGATTCCGGAATACATCAAACGTAAACACAACCCAAAAACTGTTCGCTTCCTTGATCCACGCATGAAAGAAATTCTGTCACAATCCTATGGTGTGATCACCTATCAGGACGACGTTATGCTTATTGCGATCAAGCTAGCTGGCTATTCTTGGCTGGAGGCAGACAAACTTCGTAAGGCGATGGGTAAAAAAATCCCTAAAGAAATGGAGGCTCAAAAAACTAAACTTAAAGAAGGTTTACTTAAGGGCGGTATGACCCAAGAAAAAGTAGATGAGCTATGGGCGCTGATCGAGCCGTTTGCCGCTTACGGTTTCAACAAGGCTCACGCTGCAAGCTATGGCCGTGTGGCTTACCAAACCGCTTACATGAAGGCCAATTTCCCAGCTATTTATATGTCCGCGGTTCTAACTGCCGATGCTGGTGATGTTGAAAAAATCGCCGAATTTATCAACGACTGTAAACGTATGGGTATACCCGTCTTACCACCGAATGTAAATGAAAGTTTTCAAGATTTTACTGTGGTGAAGATTGCTGGACAACCAGATACAATTCGCTTTGGACTGACCACCATCAAAAACTTTGGTGAAAGTATCGCCAACACCATTATCGAAGAAAGAAAGAAAAATGGTAATTTTAAATCTTTGTCTGATTTCCTGAATCGGATTAAAGATAAAAATTTAAACAAAAAATCCTTGGAGGCATTAATTAAAGCTGGAGCAATGGATGAATTTGGCGAACGAGGAATGATGCTTGGCAATATTGAAAATATGCTGGTGTATTCTAAAGAAAATTCTAAAGTAGCAGACAATCAAGATTCTCTTTTTGGTACTTATATTCAAGGTATTGAACACGGCTTTAAACTTCAAGAGGCGCCAAAAGCTACCTCAACTGAAACTTTAAATTGGGAAAGAGAGTTACTTGGTTTGTATTTGTCTGGACACCCACTAGATAAATTTAAAAAAATTATCGAAGAGAAGAATTATAAAATCTCGCAAATAAAAAATAACGCCAAAGAGGGTAAGGAATTTATGGTGGCTGGAATTATTGAAGAGATTCGACCAATCGTAACCAAAAAAGGTGACGCTATGGCTTTTGTAAAAATTTCGGATTATGACCAGGTACTTGATGCAGTGGTGTTTCCACGTACTATGGCGGAGTGTAAAAATCTTTTGGTTAAAGATAAGGCCGTCGCTATTAAAGGTAAATGTTCGCTTCGTAATGGTGAAATAAGTTTGATTATTGATAAAGTAAAAGAGTTGAATTAAAAAAACACACCGACGAGGTTAAACCTCGTTTTGAAACTTAGCCAAACAAAAAGCCGCGGGTATTTCACCACGGCTTAGTGTTAGATCATGCAACTTGAAGATCTAACACATGGAGTTGGTAGAGATAGGCCAGCACCTCATCCACCAACTTATACCCGCCATGCTCGGTCTGTACGCCATTTTTGTTTTTCTGGCACTCGACATTCCATCTTTCCATATATCCACGCACCACTTCAATAACATGATGCAGGACTTTTGAGGATACGGTCTTCAGCTCTTCTACGAAATGGTTCGTGTCTCGCCACCAACCGTTGAGATGATTTGTGACTTCCCAAGCAATCTTTTTCACCACTTCACTACGATCCCCAGCGGGAATTTCCAGACTGGCCAAAAGCACCACCGGCGCTATCATTTTCATCACGCTCTCCCCAGTTAATTGTTGATGTTCACTTCATGTAAAATGGTACGCCTGTTTTTAATAGTAGTCAAGTTTGCTTATCCACCAATTATTCTGTATTCTTTAGTCTATAGAGACTGTGGTGGCTACCAACCATCAATTTGTTTTTCAACAAATCCCAACCGGCTAATCTATAAATCAGTCCAAAAGTAAAAAGTTGGGTGGAACCGCGAACTAGACTCGCCCCGACAAAAAGTGAAAACTTCATTTTTTGTCGGGGCGATTTTACTTACTATCAATTAACTTGCCCGTTAAGGGTTAAAAAACAAAAATGGAAAAAGACAATCTATATAAAAAAAGACACTCTCTATCTCACGTATTAGCTTCAGCCGTTCTCAATTTTTACCCTGACGCCAAATTAACCATCGGCCCAGCGGTAGATAATGGCTTCTACTACGACTTCGACTTCTCTACCCCAGTCAGCGAGAAGGATTTCACCAAACTGGAAAACAAGATGCGTGAAATCTTGAAAAAGTGGAGCACCTTTGAACGCCAAGAACTCTCTGAAATGGAAGCTAAGAAACTTTTTGCTAATAATCCCTACAAACTAGAACTTATAGATGAAATTGTAAAACGCGGAGAGAAAGTTACTACCTACACCTCTGGCGATTTTACCGATCTATGTATGGGTGGCCATGTAGATAATGTAAAAGAGATCGATCCAAATTCTTTCAAACTAGATCGCGTGGCCGGTGCTTACTGGCGTGGTGACGAGAAGAATAAAATGCTGACTCGTATTTATGGCCTAGCCTTCGACACCAAGGCTGATTTAGAGAAATATATCGCTGATCAAGCCGAGGCCGAAAAACGTGATCACCGCAAACTTGGTAAAGAATTAAAAATTTTCACTTTCGATGAGGATGTGGGTCCTGGTTTACCTCTTTGGCTACCAAACGGAACGGTGCTAGTAGAAGAACTAGAGAGATTAGCAAAAGAAACCGAAGCGGCGGCAGGGTATTTCCGTGTCAAAACTCCTCACATCGCCAAAGATAGTATGTATCTAAAGAGTGGCCACTTACCATACTACGAAGACAGTATGTTCCCACCGATGGAATACGAAGGTGGTAAATATTATTTGAAGGCAATGAACTGTCCGCACCACCACAAAATCTTTGGTAGTGAAAAAAGAAGTTATAAAGATCTGCCTTTGCGCTTAGCTGAATACGGTACTTGTTATCGTCACGAAAAATCTGGTGAGCTATTCGGCCTGATGCGTGTACGCTGTTTGTCTATGAACGATGCCCATATGTATTGTACCGAAGAACAATTTGCCGATGAATTCCGCGCTGTAAACGATATGTATTTGAAATATTTCAAAATCTTTGGTGTACAGAAATACGTCATGCGTTTCTCGACTCACGATCCCAAAAAACTAGGCGAGAAATATGTAAACGAACCAGCTCTTTGGAAAAAAACCGAAGACATGGTGCGCCAAGTTTTAATTGAAAGCAAAATCCCTTATGTGGAAATTCCAAATGAAGCTGCTTTCTACGGACCAAAGATTGACGTGCAGGTTTGGAGTGCAATCGGCCGTGAGTTTACCCTCGCGACCAACCAAGTAGACTTTGCAGTGCCAAAACGTTTTGGTCTAACTTATGTTACTAAAGAAGGTAAAGAAGAAACTCCACTTTGTATTCATCGCGCTCCACTTGGTACCCACGAAAGATTTATCGGCTTCCTAATCGAACACTATGCCGGCAATTTCCCTGTCTGGCTGTCACCAACACAAGTTAAAATAATTCCAGTCCGTGAAAATCATAATGATTATGCTAAAAAAGTAGCCAGCGAACTACGTGCGCTTGGTGTGCGAGTTGATCTTGATGCCACCGATGAAGGTATGGGTAAAAAAATCCGCGCCGGCAAAAACATGAAGGTGCCTTATATGCTTGTAATCGGTGATAAAGAAATCGAAACTAACGAACTAACTCTCGAGATCCGTGACGGTGGCAAGCAAGAAAAAATCTCACTAGAAAACCTAAAGGTTAGATTAGAGAAAGAAATTAAAGAAAGAATTTAAAACAAACAAAAAACGAGGTTAAACCTCGTTTTTTGTTTGTTATTATTAACTATTTTTACGATCGCTTTTGATTAGCGACAATTACATAAGAGATGTATGCGCTAACGCCTAGAAGGCTAAGAATAAACCAAATTAAACCCATATGATCAGACAGACCAGTGTAAGGAACTTGATTTAGATAAACCGCATCAAGCACTACATTTGGATTGCTTTGGCTAAAAGCCAGAACACTATTACCACGAACGTTTACATCACAAGTATCGGTAGCAGTCTGACCATTAGAACGCACTTTTACTTTCGCTTCTTTTTCGCCAGTATCATAATAAGTAATAGAAGGTGAAGAACGAGAGCTCTTTAAACCATCATCACCAGACCAATCATAATCATAATCACCGTCACCACCTTCAACATCGGCATACCAACGAACAGTTTCACCGACTCTAGGGTTTGAAGGATTTGCATAACAAGATACTTCTAAATCATCTTCTTCATCCTCCACATTCAAACTACAAGTAGCACTAGCAGTTTGTGAACCAGAAGTTACAGTAACGGTGGCAGTTTTACGGCCATCATTATCGTAATCCCAATCAACAGTACGGCCAGAACCGTGTAAATCTTCAGAACCATCCCAATCATAAGAATATGAACCAGTACCACCAGAGGCGTTTGCACTCCAAGTTACCTCCTCATCAATTTCTGGGCTCGAATCATCCACACGACAAGACACAATTAAGCTATTGGTCTGATTTTGAGTTACATTTCCACTACAATTTGCAGTCACACTCTGTGAACCAGAATTTACAATAACGGTGGCATTTTTAGTACCAGCTGAAGAATAAGATTTTGAAATATTATTATTTGAACCAGACAGACCATCAGTACCGCTCCAGTTATAAGAATAGTTGCTACCACCAGAAACATTCACAGACCAATTAATAGTTCCGCCAACAGTAACTGAGTTAGGATTAGCTGAACAAGTAGCAGTTAGATTTTCGGCTGGTGGAGTAACTCTTTCTAGAGCAATACAACCAGCAGTCACACTATCAGAGCCACTACCAGTACTAATATAATTAGCATGGCGTACACCCACTACGGTAATACCCTGAGAAACTACTAGGTTACTATCCATTAAACCATTCCATTTAGCGTTACGTACACGGTCCTGTAGATCCTGGCTAAAACCAGAACGAGCAACCACCGTGGAACCATTACGTAATTCAACAAAGAAGCGCTCATTAGCCTGAGAAATTTCTACACGCTTGTCATAACCATCATAAGCCAAGCCGTACACTTTATAAGTACCGGCTGGTAAGGTTACATTCTTAAAACTTTCAGTTACACTTTTACCCCAAACTAATTCGGCGTTGAAATTAATCACCGCACGATTAGCTGTCGGTTGAAATGGACAAGAGACACTGTAATCACCCGCCAAAGCGACTTGTGCAGAGACAAGGAACGCCAAAAGGCCAAAAACAGTTACTAAAATGGTTTTTAAAGTCATATTTTTCATACCTTAATAGTATACACCAAACAGGTATAAAAGTCAAGTATAATATAGACTTATCCCAGAAAACCCTTTAAATACGGCCGATAAAGTCTGCCTCGACCACATATCGTTCGCTTTTTTGACCAAAGGAATTACAAGTAGAGAGAGTTAGCTTGTTGTTGGCGGTATCGAATTGCACTAACACCCGATTCTCATCTGCCAAGGTAACAGAAGAGACTTTGTAGCCATAAACTTCCCCACCAGCATACACTTTTATTAGATCACCCTTACTTAATTTCTCTAGACCATTAAAAGCTTTAAAAGCTTGATTATTAACTACTCGATAGCCGGTACTATGAGCAAAAATAAACATATTCCCCTCACCCACAAAGCCGGAGCCTGGAAAATGAACCGCCCCTTGCAACAAATAATCATCAAGCGTCTTAATGTTGGTAGTATTAGGATTTGAAACTAAAGTATCTACGCCGATCTTATCAATCACCACCCGATCTGGGTTTAAAGCCCCAGTTTTTAACTGACGCTCAATAGCTTCTTTTTGAGCTTTGTCCCACAAAGTACGAAAGGAATCCCCTTCTTCTTTTTTAAGAACCCGAGGTACCCAACCGATAGCCGCCAAAAGGCTAAATAGAATCAAAAAGATGGTGACCGTATAGAAAATAAATTTAATTTGACTTTTTTTATCCATTATAGTATAATGTGATTGATAAAGTAATTATATCATATTTTATGGAAAAAACTGAAAACAAAGGAATTATTGCCCGTACCCTAAATTGGTTTAACAATCTAAGTGTAAAGGGCCTACTTAAAGCGATCTTGGTCGTCTTTATTATCATTGTTATCATTCTAGTAGCTGGACGTTTGCCGAACGTTTTATCTCGTATCTCTTCTTCTTTCTCGGCAGCTCTATATTCTGTTTTCGTTCCAGCCGAGGAAGCAAGTTTTAATGTAAATAAAAAAATTATTTCTTCTGGAGACGACTTTACCGTTACCTTTAAAGAAGGTGGCGAAAAAGTAGACAGCCTATTCACTGTGTCTTATGACTGTGAACAAAATATTAATCTAATCGCTATTGAGCCAAACGGAAATAAAAATATCAGTTGTGATCAACCTTACTACTTGTTAAGTGGTAATACCCTGACCATCCGCGCGGTAACTACAGATGATACCGTAGTACGTCTAGCTTTGACTGGCTCGCTAGAAAACAATGAAACTCAAAAATCTGAGGTGATCGGTGTGGCACGTGTGACCGTAACCAACAAATCAGCCGGTACTCCAGCAACAGAAAACCCAATCACTAAACCAACCAATATTATAAACCCAAGCAATCTTACTCCGTCTTTCCCAGGTAATACCAATTATACTGGTAAGGCAGACCTAGCGGTGCGTGTCTTACAAGTTGGTCTTTTAAACGAACGTAACAATATTATCTCTAATCAAACTACTTTCAATTATAGCGATACCGTTGGTATCCGTTTCGAAGTACGTAATGATGGTGACGCAGCTACAGGTGTGTGGAACTTTTCAACCGCCCTACCTTCAATGTCTAACCCTAGCTATGTTTCGCCAACTCAAGTTTCTCTTCGTCCAGGTGAAAGTATTCAATTTACTTTAGGTTTCAGCGATTTGCGTAATCAATACAGCAACTTGCTTACTATTAATGTTGACCCAAACAATGCGGTTTCTGAATACAATGAAGGTAACAACATGATCACCTCTACTATTATCAATCGTGGTTACAACAACGATTACTATGATGATTACCGTTACAATAACTATAATTACAATTCTAATCAGGGTTGTTATATAAACGGCTGGTTTACTTATGATTGTAACGGTCGCTATGACAACAATTATAATTACTATAACGACGGAGCAGATTTGGAAGTAGAAATCCTTGCTGTTGGTAAAATCAACTCTTCTGGTAATTTTGTAGAGGATGACGAAATAAACGAGGGTGATGACGCGGCGGTAAAATTCCGTGTTAAAAACGTTGGGGATGACGACTCTGGCCGTTGGGACTACGAAGTGCACCTAAAACCAGCTTTCTCTGGTGATGAGATTCACAAGAACAATCAAGCTTCACTTGAACCAGGCGAAAGCAAAACTATCACCGTCCAGTTCAATAATATTGATGACGATGGTACCCAACGCTTCACTGTCGAAGTTGACCCAGATGATGATATTAATGATGACTACCGTGGCAACAATGACGATACAATGAGTATTGATGTGAATTAAAAAAAGATAAAGGCCGCCGACAGAACGTCGGCGGCCTTTTGCGTGGAAAGCTCGGGATGAGCTTACGCAAACGGTACCCCTTTGGTAACCATCATAGGGACCAAGTGTTTCATCTCCAGAAGCCTGAGCAACCCTTCAGCTACTTTTCTCCTGGTAATTTTTTTCCCCCGGATCCCTAATAATTCGGAAGGTATATGGCGACCATCGAATTCGATATGCCCGAGATTGAATAGTTTGGTGTACCTAACTTTTTCCATCTTGGTCAGTCTTTTTTTACCTCGAATATTGGGAAAATCCAGAGCCTTGCGCCCAGCTCTAGTTTCAACAAAGAAACTCTTCACAGCTTCCTGCAAAAGACAGAATGCCGCTAAAACCAGGACCTCTTCCTTAGTTAATCCTTTCGGAACCAACAGAGGAGAGAAGAACATGTGAAGCATTTCCTCAACTTTTTCTGGGGTCATCCGCCATGTATTTTCCCAAACGCGATTCATCACAGTACCGGGAGTACCCTTTTTCATCTCGGACCGACGGTGTTCCAAAACTAACCGGTGCACTGTCACTTGTGCCTGTCTACCAACATCACCACGAAAAATTGTTCCGAGGTTAATTACTACATGTTTCTTGTTCATGATCTATATTCCTTTCGTGTAAAGATCAACTAAATACAATGCTATACCTAAAAATATTTTAGTCAAACAAAATCCGCCTCGCGACAGATTTTGTCGGAGGCGGCTATAGTTCAAGCGACTGACGTTGCAGGTTTCTCAGCTTCCTGTTTGGCAGACTGAATCCAAGAAGATAAGACTTCGGCGCGACGCTTGATATCCAACCAGTTTAAATGAGCAAGTGATCCTTCATCCACTTCGTACATATTGGCGGCATAGGCTGTATAAGGCCCGTCACCAACAGGAACGGGGATCAATACAGGATCAAGAACTAGAAACCCAGGTGGGTAGCAGTCAATAATTGCTCCATCTGGAGTCCGTAACCAAGAATGATCACAGCTACGCAAGTGTCTTCTTCCACCTTTTGTTAGAGGCGAGATCCCCCAAACTCGACCATGCTCAAGTTTCAGCTCTGGCATGACAAGATTAACCGCCATCGAAATAGCATGACATTCGAAGATGTGCTTTTCGGTCTCTTCTCGATGATTACTCATGTAATCCATAGTCATCATCACAAGTAGGCACAACCGGTGCCATAAGCGATTATCCGCATCCGTAGTTAAGGCTCTCAAAGTACCGTTCTCAATCATAAACTAACCCTTTCCTGTTAAATTTTATAGTAACAAACCTATTATAACTGTATCACCATTACTAAATATTGTCAAACAAAAACACCGCTAATTAAAGCGGTGTCGTTGTCTGTAGTGCAATACGATAAACACTCAAAATTCTTCTTCGTGAAGAGCTTTTTGAATGACCATTGGGAGCATTGTCCCCCCAATGAATAGATCGCACAAACCGTGATGATGTAAAACGCAGACGTTCGGCCGAACCCGAAAATCAACCACCCCACCCCAAAAAATGAAGCGAGTGAGTAAACCAAAATCTGGATCATTCACTATCAAAGCCAATACAAACGTACCGAGTCTGATCTGGCCTTTTTTGTTGGCCAATTTTACCACACCGTTCTCCAAGTAATGATCAGAATTAACACGGGCAATCCAACCACCCTGATTCGTGTAAGCACTCATTCTCTAAAACTCCTTGGGTTAATTTAACTACAAACTATTTCGAACACTCTGTATATAAAAATATTCCCTTGTGTTCGAAAAGTCAACTACAATTGCCCCAGCTGACTAGCGGCAACGGACCAACCTTTTTCAACAATCATTGGCAGAGCGGCGGCAGAAGTTTTAATCACTTTTTTTAGATCGGTCATTTCGGTTTTCTTGAATTCACCCAAAATTGCATCAATGACTTTTTCTTCACCCTGAGGTTTTTTGATTTTACCGGAAGCGGTCTCACCAGAAATACCAACACGCACCCGAGTAAAACCTTCGGTCTTGATGGTTTTGATAATCGACTCTACGCCACGGTGGCCACCCGAACTTTTATTAAATGAAATTTTAATTTTACCTAAAGGCAAATCCAGATCATCGTGCACTACAATTAAAGTTTCAGCAGCTTTTTTGGTTTTGATTAAAGTTTTTAACGCCTCACCACTTTTATTCATAAAAGTTTCTGGCTGCAACAGTGTTACTTTATGCTTACCCAACTTTAAATTACAGACTAATGATTTTAGTTTTTGATCTTCTTTCCACTCACCTTCATTTTCTTTGGCCAATAAATCCAAAACCATTCTGCCCACGTTATGCCGTGTGTTCACATATTCCTCACCAGGGTTACCCAAACCAACAATAATATAATTCATGATCAAATATTAGCATAAATAGTCGGCCTTGTGTCAAACGTCTTTTTATAATACAATGGCGTAAATGAATGAAGAAATAAGCCGTTTTAAGAGCTTTCTGAAAACCTGGTATGGCGAAGCTCTACAGATTATTGTCATCGCGGTCATTATCGTGGTGCCTTTTAGGATGTATGTAGCTCAACCCTTTTTAGTTAGCGGACCATCTATGGACAATACCTTTAAAGACGGACAGTATCTAATAGTCGACGAACTAACCTACCAATTTCGCACTCCTGAACGTGGCGAAGTAGTAATCTTCAAATATCCACTTGATCAAAAGAAATATTTCATTAAAAGAGTGATTGGCTTACCGGGTGAAACAGTGGAAATTAAAGGTGGTCAAATTTATATTCATAACGAAAAATATCCAAGTGGAATTAAATTGACCGAAGATTACATAAAAAACGATGATCTAAACTTTAAACGTCCAGACACTAAAGTCACTTTAAAAACCGACGAATATTATGTCTTGGGCGACAATCGCTCGCTCAGCTCAGATTCTAGAATTTGGGGTCCAGTCACACTTGATCTAATTACTGGCAGACCATTTCTTCGCCTCTTCCCAATTACTAAATTAAGTTTATTCCCAGGACAAGTCCATGAAAAAAAATAAAAAAACAAAAGAATCCAAGTTTCTCGATTTAAAAAATATCGACCGCACCACCGAAGCGGCAGTGTATTATGGTTTTAGTCCAATTGAAACTCCAAAGATCGAAAAAGAAGATCGCGAAAGAGTAAAAACCTTAAAAGAAGCTGAACCACTCCTACAAATCGGTAGCAACGATAAAATAAAAATTCACGCCGAAGAACGCGCCGCTCTACTTCGTCAATATTTTAATACAAATCTAGCAATCCTACCTCAGCCAGTAATGCTTACCTATAACGGTTTTATTGATGAAGGTGTAAACAATACTGGTAAACAAAGAAAACTTGGTTTAGAAATAATTGGCTCGAACAAAAGTGTCTCGGAGGCTATCTTAATTAAAGCCACTTTAGCAATTCTAGAAGATAACGGTTTTAAAAATCTTTACGTCGAACTGAATAGTATTGGTGATAAAGATTCTACTGCTAAATTTGTAAGGGATCTGACTGCTTATTTCCGAAAAAACTTAAACAATATGCAAGCCTCTTGCCGTCAGGCTTTCAAGAAAGATGTGGTCTTGCCTTTGCTTTGCGATAACGAGAAATGCGCCCAACTCAAAGCCGATGCGCCAAAATCAATTAGTTGTTTATCTGACGAAAGCCGTCAAAGCTTTCGTGATGTTTTAGAATATCTAGAGCAACTAGAGATTCCTTACAAAATCAACGACTACCTCTTGCCCGACCGCCGTATCGCTTCTGGTACCGTTTTTGAAATTAAACAGAAATCAGATAATCCAAAAAATCCTGATCTATCTTTAGCGGTAGGTTTCCGTTCTGATACTCTCTGTAAAAAAATCGGCCTTAAGAAGGATGTACCAATGGTGGGAGTTAAGATTGCTTTCAAGAGCGATTCAGAAAAACGTCAATTACCTAAAATCAAAAAAGCTTCCGTCTTCTTTATTCAATTAGGTGATGAAGCTAAACACAAATGTCTAAAAGTAATCGATATTCTACGCCAAGAAGATATCTATATTAATCATTCACTCGGCCGAGATAAAATGGCTGGCCAGCTTGCAATGGCTGATCGCACCAAAACCCCTTATATTCTAATTATGGGTAAGAAAGAAGCAATGGAAAACACCGTGATGATTCGTGATGTTTCGACTCGAGCTCAAGAAACTATTGCCATCAGCGATTTAGCCGAACATTTAAAGAAACTTTTTAAATAGCTTGTAAAGTCAGAAATAGTGTGCTAGATTAAACCTCATATGATTAATGTAGAAGTAACCAAAAATCCAACCGAGAACAACCTAAGCGTCCTTCGACGTTTTACTAAAAAAGTTCAAGGTTCTGGTGTTTTGCCAAAGATTCGTTCTCGTCGTTATGCTGAGCGCGTTCTTTCGCACTACAAGGTTAAGAAAAACACCTTAAAAAATCTTAAGCGTAAGGCCGAAATCCTTCAGCTTATTAAAATGGGCAAAATGCCTGAAAATAAGCGTTCTTAATGCTTAACTCCCCTTTTCGAGAAATAAAGGAAGCCGTGCTCGGATCAAAATATGATCTGAGCTTGGTTTTTATTGGTCCAAAGAAAATTCAGAGTTTAAATAAAATTTATCGCAACATAAACAAACCAACCGATATTTTAAGTTTTCCTCTTTCTAAAACAGAGGGCGAAATGTTTATCTGCAAGTCCGAGACTCGTAAAATGGCCAAAGAATTTGATCGTTCTTACGATAACTTTTTACTTTATCTTTTTATTCACGGTTGCGTGCACCTAAAGGGTTATGATCATGGTCCAAAGATGGATAAAGTGGAGGAGAAGTTTAGAAAAAAATTCCGAGTGTAGCATCTAAAAAAATTTTGTTATATAATACGATAAGTTAATCCTCAAAAACTTATCATGTCACGTAATGTAGCAGTAGGAATAGATATTGGTACCTACCAAATTAAAATTGTGGTGGTAGAAGGTTCACGCGAGGAAACTCCTAACGGCAAACAAACTATTTATAGAATTATTGGTACTGGTTTTGCTGAATCTAAAGGTTTACGTCATGGCTATATTATCAATTCTGGTGATACAGCAAAAAGTCTTAGCTTAGCTATTGCTGAAGCCGAAAAAAGTTCGGGCGTAAAAATTAAAAAAGCTTTTCTATCAATCGGTGGAATTGGTTTAGGTAGCGTTATTTCCCATGGTTCAATCATCATTCCAAGAGCTGATTCAGAAATCACTGATCTTGATATTAAAAATGTACTATCGGTAGCGGAAAGTGAAATCCCGGCCAACCTTTCCATTAACCGCAAAATCATCCACACCATCCCAATCTCTTACAAAATTGATGGCCGAGTCGTCCTTGGTCGCCCTAGTGGTATGAAAGGGATTAAACTTGAGGTTAAAAGTTTATTCATTACTTGCCTAGAACACCACCTGCACGATCTAATCAACACCGTTGAAGAATTAGGAATTGAAGTGGTAAATATTATGGCCTCACCACTCGCCGGCTCGATCGCGATTTTAAACAAAACTCAGAAAATCGCCGGCTGTGTACTTGCCAACATTGGTTCTGAGACTGTTTCTATGGTGGTTTTCGAAAACAATGTACCAATTTCAATCGAAACTTTCCCTATCGGCGGTACCGACATCACTAACGACATTGCCTTAGGTTTCAAAATCCCAATTGAAGAAGCCGAAACTTTAAAAGTAAACGCCGCACGTGATGGCGAATACCCAAAAAAGAAACTAGAAGAAATCATCCTCGCACGTCTCTCTGATGTTTTTGATTTAATTGAATCCCATTTGAAAAAAATTGGCCGAAGTGGTTTATTACCTGCTGGTATTATTTTGACGGGCGGTACTTCTGGTGTTTCCACCATCGAAGACCTAGCCAAAGCCTCTCTGAAATTACCTTCCAAAATTGGCTCAATGAATTTTATTACCACAATGAAAAACTGCCAGATAAAAGATTCCTCTTGGTCAGTGGCTTATGGCCTGGGTATTTGGGGTTTGTCTAATGGTGAAGAAATCCCATTCGATAATTCTAACCATAGTTCTAGCCCTGTTTCTGGATTAAGCAAAACTGTTCTAAATTGGTTTAAACAGTTCTTGCCTTAGAATTCTATTTTTGTTAGTATAGCCCATATGCCACAAATTAAACCTGAAGTTGAAGCTTTCGCTCGGATCAAAGTTATTGGTGTCGGCGGTTCCGGTAAGAATGCCGTGAATCACATGATTAACTCTAAAGTGAAGGGTATCGAATTTATCGCAGTCAACACTGACGCTCAAGACCTTCACAACTCTCTTGCTAGCAAAAAAATCCATATTGGTAAAAACCTAACTCGCGGTCTTGGTACTGGTATGAATCCAGACCTTGGCAAGCGCGCGGCCGAAGAAACCAAAGAAGAAATTCAAGAGGCCTTGAAAGGTTCAGATATGGCTTTCATCGCTTACGGTGCTGGTGGTGGTACTGGTTCTGGTGGTGGTCCACAGATCTCTCGTATTGCCAAAGAAATGGGTATTCTAACTGTTGGCGTTGTTACTAAACCATTCTTCTTTGAGGGTATTCAGAGAATGAAAATTGCTGAACAAAGCCTCGACGAACTACGAAAATCAGTTGATGCACTAATCGTAATCCCGAACGACCGCCTACTTTCAACTATTTCTCGCGAAACTACTGCTAAACAAGCTTTTGCAGTTTGTGATGATATCCTTAAACAAGCAGTTGAAGGTATTTCTGATCTTATTACCATGCCCGGTATTATCAACATCGACTTTGCTGATATTAAAGCTGTGATGGAAAATGCTGGTTCAGCTCTGATGGGTGTTGGCGTAGCAGCTGGCGAAAACCGTGCAATTGAAGCCGCAAAAGCAGCAATCAGTTCACCTCTACTCGAGCTTTCTGTGGCTGGTGCCAAAGGTGTTCTATTCTCTATTGCTGGTGGTGATGATTTAACCATGTTTGAAATTCAAGACGCCGCTAAGCTTATTACCGAATCAATTGATCCAAACGCTAAAGTTATATTTGGTACTGTTCATGATGACCGCCTAAAGAAAAACGAAATCAAGATTACTGTTATCGCTTCAGGTTTTTCTGATCTAAACAATAAAAAATCACTCTTCCAAAATATTATCAACAACAAAGAAGAAGATAAGAAACCAAAAGCCGTAGAAATGTCTGTACCACAAGTACCAATCATTGAGGACAAGAAAAACAAAACTTCGGATTTTGATGATGATAGTGACTGGGGTGCTGTTCCCGCTTTCTTGCGACGACAGAAGAAATAAATGAGTGAGATTTTTGATCTAGCGATTATTGGCGGTGGACCGGCAGGTGTAGCTGGTGGTGTTTATGCCGCTCGCAAAAGATTAAAGACTGTCTTCATTACCGATACTTTTGATAGCCAAAGCACTGTTTCTGAAGGAATTGAAAACTGGATTGGAACTATAAAAATTTCTGGCCGGGACCTAACTAAAAGTCTAGAGACCCATCTTCGTGCTTATGCTGGTGAGGTTTTGACTATTCAAACAAAAGAACGAGTCGAAAAAATCGAAAAAGATGGCGATAATTTTACCGTCACTACTAATAAAAATACTTATAAAACTAAAACGGTTTTAGTTGCTACTGGCGCTAGCCGAAGAAAGATTGAGGCAATCAATGCAGATAAATTTGAACACAAAGGCCTCACCTATTGTGCTACTTGTGACGGTCCACTTTTTGGTGATCAAGATGTAGTAGTGATCGGTGGTGGTAATGCTGCTTTTGAAAGCGCGGCACAGCTTGCTGCTTATTGTAAAAGTGTTACCTTAGTAAACCGAAGCGATAAATTCCGAGCTGATGAAATTACCGTTCAAAAAGTTCTTGCTAATCCAAAAGTAAAAAGCATTATAAATTCTATTGTCCTTGAAATCATTGGCGATAAATTTGTTAGCGGTTTAAAAATTAAAGATATTAAAAATAATCAGGAAACAATCATAAATTGCGCTGGTATCTTTGTGGAAATTGGTTCGATTCCAGCAACCGGTTTTGTTAAAGATTTGGTCAAATTAAATTCTCATAATCATGTGGTTGTAGATGCTAAAACCCAACAAACTTCAGTTAAGGGTGTTTGGGCGGCCGGTGATTGTACGGATGGCCTTTATGCGCAAAACAACATCGCTGTGGGCGATGCTGTCAAAGCGATTGAGGATATTTATAAGCATTTGAAAAGTTAGAAAAATAGTGTAATATGCCCGTTATGGGCGGTTAGCTCAGTTGGTAGAGCGCGTCATTGACGTTGACGATGTCGGGGGTTCAAGTCCCTCACCGCCCACCCATATTTAATATATACCCCACCTCGTCTCGCAGACTCACCACTCCTCCCTAGCAGGAGGAGAAAGGGGAAACTCATTTTCTGAGTTCAGCTTCAATTTTTATTAAAACTCCATTTAAATTATCTTTAACTTCACGATTCCAAAAACGTATCACTCTTATCCCTAGGCTTTCAAAATATTTTGTCCTTTCTTGATCATACTCGATGTTATCTAGATGTTGAATACCATCAACCTCGACGACTAACTTTTTCTGTTTACAAAAGAAATCGGCAACAAACCTTCCGATACTATGTTGACGACGAAATTTATAACCAAGATGACTCTTTCGTAATACTGACCACAAGATAATCTCCTCTTCGGTTGAAACATTACGAAGTTCTCTTCTAGTATCTTTTAAATATTCTCGATTGTGAATATCTACACCCATAAATGCGCGCATACTAACATAAATCTCAATTCTTGCTAGCAGTAACACTGTGGAGGAATCCCCTTTTCCCTCCTGCCAGGGAGGGATGTCAGTCTGCTGACAGGGTGGGGTCAAAATATGTTATACTTACCGTAAAGGTCGGTAACTTAATTTTTATAATTCTATGGATATGAATCAAGTTTCTATGAGCAACAATAAATGCTCTTGCCCACACCACAAGATTATTCCGATTTTAGTAATCGTTTTTGGTATTGTGGCTTTGCTTGGCACCTTTGGTGTTCTTAGTATGTATGTGGTAGATATCATCTGGCCGATTCTTGTAATCATCGCCGGTGTGATGCACCTCACCAGCAACAAATGTAAATGTTGCTAACTGCCAACTAAAAACCACCCTCGCGGGTGGTTTTTAGTTGGCAACGCTAATGATTCTGCAGATTTTTATATAGAGTACCAGTCAAAAATAAAACCACAATTCCAATCACCATCAAATAAATTGGATGTTGTTCAAAAAGGTGAATCTGCTCAGCCCACATTTCAAAGCCGTGAAAAATCGCAGCAGCTGATAAAACGATCAGGAACGAAAAAGTCAGTGGATAACGTTGCAAAACCGGCTTGGTGTATTTACCAGCATTATCGTGTACCTCTTTTATTAGTCGCTCCGCGTCTTGTATTGGGTCTTTGATCATGAATAAGATTATTTATACCAAGCCTTCTGCCACTCTTGCATCATTCCAATTTCTTTATTTTGAGCTGAAATAATATCGTTTGCTAATTTAATTAACTCTGGACGTTTGGATTTAACCAAAACAGCCTTTGCCATCTCGACAGCACCTTGATGATGAATGATCATTTCCGCGAGAAATTCTTTATCGAAAGCGTCGCCGGTCTTACCTTCAAGACCACTCATCATCCCCTTCATCATATCTTCCATACCACCACCAGACATCATCGAGCCGTCGGGCATTTGGTGCATAGCAACAGGAACCACATTATTCTTAGACTCTGCCTGTCCACCAAAAATCAAGAAACCAACAAAAATACCAGCAACTAATATCCCTAAGCTAGTCAAAATATTTTGATTTTTCATATAGATAATTATATCAAAATCAGCATGACTAAGAAACTCTACTCACTAGCTGGATAAAATATCGGCAGATTCATTTCCTTAGCAAACAAAACTTCTGTCCTAGTACCTTCAGATTGTTCTCAGTCAGGAAGTAAGTGTATTTCCTTAATTTTTCCAGACTTAATAAGCCCCTGATAGAATATTTCAAACTTTCTATCATACTTAAAAGGTGCCTCTTTCAACATGTAGTCGGTAAATGGAACTTGATCAAACACCGTCTTACCTTGTGCAGACAACTCATCAATTTTATCTTGAAACATCTTGAAATTATCTTCAGGTGTCCTCAATATAAACATTGGTCCAAGCACCATCGAAACACCGGAATCTGGTATCTGTTTTAAAGCTTTTTCAAGCAGTTCTGTATAAAAAGAGTCGGCTTTCTCCACTGTCCAATTATTACTACTTTCTAATCCGTTCATGTTATTTATTTGGTGAACCTCGTGAATGAAAGTTGGAACCAGCTAAATAATTGGGTTTTTGAAGTATCTGAGTCCTTAAAACAACAAGGTTCATCTAAAAATAGTCTTATCTTTGTTAAACAATAGACGTTATTACTATCACATAATTGTAATTAAATGTTAATAGAAAACAATAAATTAAACTGTGGTAATATTAAAAGAATGCAGCATTTATTAAGGATGAGGACGTTGATTAAATATGCTGAGAGACTTAAACCAGAGACATCACCAGGTGCGGTTTGGCATAGTGATACATATAGTAAAAGAGAACTATTTAGTTATTTAAAGGGAAAAGGATTCCTTGCTGATTACAGAATCTATTTTACTGAAAAGATGTATAAGTTTTTAAACAAACCCTCTAGAAGTAACCAGTGGTCTTTTATCCAAGCTCGCAAACAAGAAAGAAGAATCAGGAAGACTTTTGGTTCTTGTATAGATAAAGGTTATTTAAAATACACACAATGTGTTGAATTACCATCTGGTAAAGAAAAAATTGATGAGAATTATTTTGAAATTACTCCTAAAGGAGAAGAATTTACACATTGGTCGTGTTTTATAGAGACTTTTTTGTTTGATTATAAAAGGACGATTTCAATATTAGCAGGAAGTGGACTGCTCTTGTACATATATTCAAACCGTTATATTATATGGGAAAGTTGGATAAATTGGTTATCAGATTTGTTTGTGAAATGAAAAATTTTATTAAAGAAAATTGGTTTAAAGTTGGAATAATTTTTGTCTTGGCAATAATTGCTTTTTCTGTTTACTACTCACTTGTGTCAATACCAAATAGAGAAAAGAAAGAGATTCGACTGGCCCAAGAACAAGCTACTTTTGAAGAATTGAATAGCCCACAATCAGACAATTATGTCGTTTATTTTGATGATAACAATAATCCCGTCAATTGGGTGATGATTGATAAGGCGTCAGTCATTTTAGACGACACACTTTCAACATACAAAAATGGTTTGTCGGTATACAAAGACGTCTATGATAAAGAGAAACAGAATGTATCAAAAGCATACAGTTTGCTACCGCAACTTACCGATTGGAAGATGAAACAGGATATTCAAACTCTAATCAATTATGAAGAAAGTTATATAGCTGCTTTAGATAAGGTTATCGGTATGTTAACCAGTCTAGTGACAAACTATGAAGGTTTACAAAAGGTCACTACAATGAGAGACCCCGAACTTTATCTTTATTATTCAGACGAGATTAAAAAGATTGAATCTCAAAAACATTCAATAATGGAAGAAGTAATGACAACAGAAAAAGCAAAACAAGATTATGCAAAATCTCAAATGACCAATTAGCTGAATGGATTTATCCACATTCTTTCCACAATTTGACCACTTTTGCATACTTGCGTCAAATTTAGTATTTATTATAATACACACAGTTCATTACAAAATTAGAAAAGTTGCTAAGGTTTTACGCCGAAGAACTGCGTTTTGAAACAAAACCTTATGCAATAAATCAGTAAACATATTTCAATATGCAAAGTCTCTTAGAGGTCTTCTAAACTTTTGAAAGGAAAAACGGAACGAACCACCTAGTTGACGGTTAATTCAAAAGCAACCTATTATGATTTACAAATCATACTAAATGGCAGGTGGCACAAAATACAAAGGGAGATTCATAAAATGAAATTTGCGGTGCTGGTAATCAAATCGTCGTAGTTTGGTGGCTTTTTGTATTACCTGTATCCGTGTTTAATCTCCTTTGTAATACAATATAAATCACCAAAACGACTTAAAGGTCGTCTTTTTTGTATTGAATTTTTATTAGTAATCATAGAGATATGCGAAGTATAGAAGCTAGATTTAAAAAGGTAGAGAGTGAGCATCCAGATTGGTCATCTTATGTTTGTTTTGCTAATGCCATTTATGGTCAAGGTTTTTGCAAGGATAAGATTCATCGTCATTTCAATAAACTCGTTGAAAAAGACGATTATCACAAGTCCGAAAAGAAGGAAATCTTGCGTTTCCTCGTTGCTCACTCAGATACGCTGAGGGGTACCGAAAATGAGGTCAAAAATGACACTTTTGGGGTATTACAGAACCAACACGAGTAAGTTCCCCTAGATACTGATAAACAGTGAGGAAAACAGTTTCTGGGTGCCATATAAACTGGTAAATAAATGGATAAAACGGGTTAAATCGGTGGAAAAACGGGTCAGCCTGATAAACAAGTAGATAACAGGCATTATCAGGCAATAACAGGCGAAAAACAGTTAAAATTATGTTAAGTCTTGATAGGTGTAGAGAGATAATCAAAGAACCAATGACAGACCTTGAGATTCAACAACTCAGGGATGCTCTTTACGCTATGGTCGAATCAATAACAGACGATTATTTCGAAAAATTTGCTAAAATAGAGCTATGCAACAAAAAGCAATCATTTATTGTCGAGTCTCGTCAGAAAAACAACGAACCGAAGGTCACGGACTTGATAGCCAAGAGCATCGTTGTCGAGAATACGCACAACGAAGAGGCTATGAAGTAATCAAGGTTTTTAGAGATAGTTTTACGGGTGCTGGAGACTTTATGGAAAGACCAGAAATGGCTAAACTTCTTGGTTTCTTAGATAATAATCCAGTTATAAATTATGTGGTTATATTCGACGACCTTAAGAGGTTGGCTCGAGATACCATTATGTATCTCAAACTCAGACGAGAGTTTGATGCTAGAAAAGCGAGAGTCGAATGTCCTAACTTTACTTTTGAGGACACTCCTGAAGGTAGTTTTATTGAGACTATCTTGGCGGCTCAAGGTGAGTTAGAGAGAAAGCAAAACCAAAGACAGGTAATTCAGAAAATGAAAGCTCGTTTAGAGAATGGTTACTGGTGTTTCGTTACACCTGATGGATACAAAAGAGTAAAAGACGCAATTCACGGAGCTATTATCAAACCGAAAGAGGGCGAGGCAGAGATTATCAGAGAAGCATTAGAGGGTTTTGCTAGTGGAAGGTTTGGAAACCAAGTCGAAGTTCAGAAATTCTTACTAGATAAAAAACTTGGAGGAAGAAATAAAATTTCTCTTTTCCTAGTAAAGAAAATCTTAACAAACCCAGTTTATGCAGGTTTTATCGAATATAAGCCGTGGGGAGTTAGTTTAAGAACAGGACACCACCAAAGAATCATAGACCCGCTAGTCTTTCAACAAATTCAAGATATATTAAATGGAAAAGTTAGAGTGAAGTTTAGGAAAGACAACACAAAAGAGTTTCCATTAAGAAACTTCGTCCTCTGTTTCTGTTGTGGTAAACCAATGACAGCGAGTTGGACTACTGGTAGAAACGGAAAACACCCATATTATCACTGCAAGACGAAAGGATGTTCTATAAAAGGTAAAGCAATAAGACGAAAAGATATTGAGAGTCAGTTTGAAGAAATCTTGAAATCTATCAAACCAAAGGAAGCGACCCTAAACTTAACTAAAGAAATACTTCTCGATATTTGGGGAAAGAAACTTGGACAATTGTCTGATGTTAGGAAAGACAATGAAAGAAATCTCGATGAGATAAGAGCGAAGATTAGAATGTTTCTAGATAGAATTGGAAAGACAGAAAACGAGACGGTCGTTAAAACTTATGAGAAAGAAGTTGAGAAGCTTTCCAATGAAGAGCAGATACTTGAGACTCAAGGGCAAGTTATGAGAGGTAGTAACCCAGATTTTGGAACCGCACTAGAAACTGCTTTTGGTTTTATAAAAAACCCTTATGTTTACTGGAGAAAAAATGATTTAGCCTCAAAACACTTGGTTCTCAAGCTGGTCTTCACAGACAAAATAACCTATGAACGAGGTGTGGGATTTGGAACCGCTAAATTAGCCCTACCTTTAAGGGTTTTTGAGATGTCTGAGCAGAGTAATTCTAACTTGGTGACCCTACGCGGAGTCGAACCGCGCTTCTCGCCTTGAAAAGGCGATGTCCTAACCGATAGACGATAGGGCCAGTTAACAGAAGTCGTATCTTTGCTAACAGGGATTAATATAACATTTTTTGTAAAAAAAGCAAAAAAATGATAGTCTTTCTTTATTCCACTATTTTGGAGAGGTGGCTGAGTGGTTGAAGGCACCGCACTCGAAACGCGGCAGGGGCGAAAGTCTCTCGAGGGTTCAAATCCCTCCCTCTCCGCCTTCTTTTATTTTTTACCTCCAATCCACCTCCCCTAACTCCTTATCTTTTAAATATTTGTTCGCCTGACTGAAGTGTTTATTCCCAAAGAAACCACTGTACGCCGAGAATGGTGACGGATGGGCCGATTCGAGGACGAGATGTTTGGAACGATCGACGATGGCGCCTTTTTGTTTGGCGTAATTACCCCACAAGATAAAAACTAAGTTTTCTTTTTCTTTAGAAAGTTTTTGAATAATAGAATCGGTAAATTCTTCCCAGCCTTTCTTTTGGTGCGAACCAGGAGTGTTCGCCCTCACGGTCAAAGTAGCATTTAGAAGTAAGACTCCTTGCTTGGCCCAGCGGGACAAATCACCATCGGGATTGGGCGTGATACCTAAATCACTTTTTATTTCTTTAAAAATATTTTGAAGTGATGGCGGAAGTTTTGTACCAGAATTTACTGCAAAACATAGACCGTTCGCTTGGCCGACACCATGATATGGATCTTGGCCGAGGATCACTACTTTCACTTTATCAAATGGACACAAATCAAAAGCACGAAAAATATTTTCTTTGGGTGGAAATATTTTTTGAGTTGCGTATTCTTGGTCAATAAAATCTTGTAGCGTTTTAGGTAAATCTAATTCCCACATAGACTACATTATATAATAAAAGTCCCCGGGTACGCTCTTGATAAGAGAGTTTCCCCGGGGGTTTGGAAGACACCTGCAGTCACGAATCATTTTGTATGACTTTCAATCGCGCGCCACATGTCCCGTGCAGGACCATCCCGAAAAACAACTTAAAAAGGATGAGCGTGTTGTGATTGTCTATCAAACTCAAATTGAGAACTTATGGAGTTATCCAATCTTCCGTAGAGTATTATATCACGCTTTGAATTTTAATGCAAGTATGCTAAGATGCCTTTATGAAAATCCTCGGCATTGAAACCAGTTGCGATGAAACAGCGGTATGTTTAATTGAAATTAAAGATTCACATTTAACTGTGCTATCTAACCAACTTTATTCCCAAGTAGCGAAGCATAAAGAGTTTGGTGGAGTGTTCCCAATGCTGGCCAAACGAGAGCATCAGAAAAATTTGGTGCCCCTGCTTATTAAATGTCTAGAAGAAAGTGGTATTTCTGCAATCCCCGCTTTGGATAAGGCGGGGTGGCATTCTGATGACGGGGCGGTTGAGCACATCTTAGAAAGAGAAGAAATCCTGAAAGAGGAATTTGTAAAAAATATTGTTGGTTTAGCTAAACCAAATATCGACGCCATTGCGGTCACCAACGGCCCTGGCCTCGAACCCGCTTTATGGGTCGGCGTAAATTTTGCAAAAGCCTTAGGTGCACTTTGGAGTGTTCCAGTAATCGCTACTAATCACATGGAGGGTCATATTGTGATCGCCTCTCTACATAAAACAGAAATAAATAGCTTTCTAATAAAAGAAACTAAATATCCCGCTATTGCCCTACTTATATCCGGTGGCCACACTGAATTAGTTTTGGTGAAAGACAATCGTGAGTATGAAGTAGTGGGCCGTACACGTGATGATGCGGTTGGTGAAGCTTATGACAAAGTCGCCCGTATGCTTGGCTTACCTTACCCTGGTGGTCCAGAGATAACTAAATTAGCAGAGGAAAAGAAAGTAGGCGCTCTAAGCTTACCTCGTCCAATGATTCACTCTAAAGATCTAGATTTTTCTTTTTCCGGCTTAAAGACTTCTGTCTTATACAAAATTAAAGAATTACCAGAAATAACCGAAGAAATTAAAAAAGAAATTTGTTTTGAATTTCAAAATGCCGTAATCGACGTATTAGTTTCTAAAACCCAAAAAGCTTTGGAGCAATTCAATGCTAAAACTTTAATTGTCGGCGGTGGAGTAATTGCCAATACTGAAATCCGTAAAGCGCTGGAAAATCTCGCCACCGAAACCGGAGTAGAACTTCAATTACCAGAAATCGCCGCCTCAACCGACAACGCTCTCATGATTGCGCTCGCTGGTTACTTGAAACTGCAAAACACCCCAAACCCTGACGATAGTTTCAAAGCCGTGGGTAATTTGACTTTTTAAATCAAAGGGGTAATATATTCCATGTACCTTTATTATTACCTTACTCTAAAGGTGCAGAGAGGGGAATGCCTATAGAATCAAATCGTCAGCTGTTCTTTCGAAAAATTAAATCGTATCAGGAGTAAGTGCTCCTAAAAAGGTTCCATATATACGGAACCAAGCCTCACGGCAACCCAGACCGTCGCCACCTCCAGGACCCTTGTGTCCTCAGAGGTGGCGACGGTCACTTTTTTTTGCTAAGATTAGACGCAATGAACGACAAGTTTTTAAAGCCCTATAACCCTCAGGAGACCGAGCCACGCATCTACCAAATGTGGGAAAAAAGCGGTTTTTTTAATCCTGACAACCTACCTGAAAAACATAAAACTCCTTATACAATAATCATGCCACCGCCAAATGCGACTGGTGTTTTACACATGGGTCATGCTTTGGCAATCACCACCGAGGACATTATGATCCGTTACCAAAGACTGCTCGGCAAAAAAACCTTATATTTGCCAGGTACCGACCACGCCAGCATCGCCACCCAAAGTAAAGTTGAAAAAGAAATTCAGAAAAAAGAAGGTAAAAATCGCTATGATATTGGCCGAGAAGAACTTTTAAAAAGAATTGGCGATTTCGTACAAAACAGCCGAGATACGATTACATCTCAAGTTAAGACTCTTGGTGCTTCTTGTGATTGGTCGCGTGAAGCTTTTACTCTAGATGAAAAAAGAAATCTGGCCGTTCGAACCGCTTTCAAAAAAATGTATGATGACGGGCTAATTTATCGTGGTTACCGCATTGTAAACTGGGATCCTAAAGGCCAAACGACCATTTCCGATGATGAAATTGTCTATGAAGAGCGTGAAGCTAAGATGTACACTTTTAAATATTCTAAAGACTTCCCTATCTCTATTTCCACTACCCGCCCAGAAACTAAAGTTGGTGATACCGCTGTAGCTGTAAATCCCGAAGATGAACGCTATGCTAAATTTGTTGGTAAAGAATATGATGTCGTTTTCTGTGGTGTACCAATTCATATTAAAGTTATTGCCGATAAAGAGGTGGATAAAGATTTTGGAACCGGAGCCCTTGGTGTAACACCAATGCATAGTATGACCGACTGGGAAATCGCCGAGCGCCACAATTTACCAAAAGTCCAGGTAATCAACGAATACGCCAAAATGATCGTTGGTGATGAGCGCCTTCTGGGTAAAAAAGTTACTGAGGCTAGAGAAAAAATCGTCGAGTGGCTAAAGAGTGAAGGTTTACTTGAAAAAGAAGAAACTATTAAACAAAATGTCTCCACTGCCGAGAGAACTGGTGGCATCGTCGAACCTCTACCAAAACTACAATGGTTCGTAGCGGTGAACAAAGAATTCACTCAGAACGGCCGCAAAACTACCCTCAAAGAAAATATGCGCCAAGCAGTAGCGAGCGGTGCCATAAAAATCTATCCAGACTTTTTTAGTAAAACCTATTTCCATTGGATCGAAAACCTTCGCGATTGGTGTATTTCGCGCCAGATTTGGTATGGCCATCGAATTCCGGTTTGGTATCGAGGTGAAGAAATCTTTTGTGGTATCGAAGCACCAACGGATGTGGGCTGGAAGCAAGATGAAGACACTCTAGATACTTGGTTCTCATCCTCAATGTGGACCTTCTCAACCTTAGGCTGGCCAGAGAAGACTAAAGATTTTACAACCTACCATCCAACCGACGTCCTTGAAACCGGTTACGATATTCTACCTTTCTGGGTTTGTCGTATGATTCTTATGACCGGCTACTGCCTTGATACCATTCCATTTAAAAATGTGTACTTCCACGGCATGGTACGTGACGGCAAGGGTCAAAAAATGTCTAAATCACTTGGCAACGGCATGGACCCAACAGAGATTGCTCAGAAATACGGCACTGATGCTGGCCGTATGGCTTTAGTGGTAGGAACGGCCCCCGGTACCGACTGCAAAATATCTGAAGACAAGATAAAAGGTTATAAAAACTTTGCTAATAAAATCTGGAATATAACTCGTTTTGTCTTAACTAACACCGAAGGTTTTAACCCCGAGACTGAAACAGTATTAATTGAGCCTGATCAAAAAATATTAAACGATTTTAAGGCCTTGGTTAAAGATATTACCAGTGATATGGATAATTACCGATTCTATTTAGCTAGCGAAAAGATTTATCACTATGTTTGGCATACTTTTGCTGATATAATAATTGAGGAAAGCAAAACTGCCCTAAACGGCAGTGACGAGGCAAGTAAAAAATCTAAACAATTTACTCTATACAAAATACTGTCTGATAGTCTCAAGGTTCTTCACCCATTCATGCCGTTCGTGACCGAAGAAATCTGGCAGACTTTACCAAATAACACTGCTAAAAAATTGTTGATGATTGAAACTTGGCCAAGTTAAGCAAGTTCCGACATCATGCTAAACGAGGTTAATGTTTTATTTTTTTCACTTCTAGGTGGCATCGTGCCAGCTTTGTTTTGGATTTTGTTTTGGCTGCGTGAGGACCGACTCCGCCCAGAACCGCGCACCGCTCTATTTTCTTCTTTTTTAGGTGGTATTCTAGCAGTCGCTTTTGCCCTTTTTTTTGAACTAGTAATCTACTATTTAGTTGCAGACGCTAAGCAATCAATCACTCACAAAACACCAGCTATATTTTGGAATTTTTTAAAAGAGATAGCAGATAATTTTAATCTTCTAGCTTGGCAATCTGATTTCTGGCCCCAAGTTCAAGATTGGTTTAATAATCTTAGTTACTCCGTCACTTATAACATTGAGGCTAAAAGATTCTTTCTGATTGTATTACTAGCTCCTTTTGTTGAAGAGCTTTTTAAATTAATCTTTGCTTGGCAAATTTGTTTAAAAAGAAAGATAAATGACGAACCAGTTGATGCTTCGATCTACATGATAACGACCGCACTTGGTTTCGCTGCGGTCGAAACCGCTCTATTTCTAACCCAACCCCTAGCTAAGGGCCATTTTTTTGATACTTTTATCGCCAGCAACTTTCGCTCCATCGGACCAATGCTAATTCATATAGTTTGTTCGGCTATTATTGGTCTTTGTATTGGACTTGCTTTTTACAAAGGTAAAATATCGAAATTCTTTTTTGCTATTTTAGGATTTCTAATCGCCTTCTTCTTACATGCTGGCTTCAACTTCTTTATTGTTCTTCAGGAAAGTAGCCATAATTTAAATTTCTTTTGGGTAGCAGTAGCCGAAACCTGGGCCTTGGTTATTTTCCTTCTTTTCTTCTTTGAGAAAGTAAAAAAGATAGCCAGAAAAAGATAAGTTGTGGTATAATATTGCAAGTATAAGCTTAAATAAGAACAAATGCCGAAAAAATTTTTAGAAAAACTACGAAACGCTATTAAAATTAGTAGCCGTGAAAGTGAAGATGAGATAATCGACACCGCCGATCTTGATGATGAGCCAGAAATTGTAATTACCCCAGACGAAGAGGGTGAGTTGGCAATAGATATGTATCAAACTCCTAATGCAATCGTTATAAAAACTATGGTGGCAGGTGTAAAACCAGAAGATCTAGACGTCTCTATTACCAGAGATATGGTAACCATCCGTGGTGAACGCCAATTTGGCCGAGAAGAACAAGACGGTGAATTTTTCCATCAGGAATTATACTGGGGTTCATTCTCTCGAACTATTGTTCTACCAGCTGAAATAGAAATTGAAGAAGCTGAAGCTAAAGAAAATCACGGTTTATTGATCCTAACCTTACCAAAAATCGATAAAAACCGCCAAAGCAAATTGAAAGTTAAAACTAATTAATATGACCCCAGAAGAACGCGAGATGCTTTATCGCACGGTAGAGCTAGCTGAAGAAAATAATAAGATTCTACGTAAGATGCGACGTAGCGCTCTGATTTCTAACGTTTTAACCTTATTATATTGGTTTATAATAATCAGCGCTGCTTTTGGTGCTTATTACTTTATACAACCCTACCTTGATGTAATCATAAAAAGCTATAATGGAATGAGTGATAGTTTAAATAGTGTTAAGTCTATCACTGAAGGACTGCCGTCTTGGTTTAGTAAAAATTAGTAGATTTTTTCAAGAAAATAGTGTAATATCCTTTTGTGCCAACAAATGCCGAGATAGCTCAGTTGGTAGAGCATTCCCCTGAAGAGGGAAGGGTCCCCAGTTCGAGCCTGGGTCTCGGCACCAAAATATTCATATTGTGCCCCCAGTAGGAATCGAACTTACATCTCTCCCTTAGGACGGGATTGCTCTATCCATTGAGCTATGAGGGCAATCGCTAAAGCGATTAGGAGTAAATAATACCGGCGACACCATCCTCGTCAAAACCAACAACTATTTGGCCATCAATATCTATAACTGGCACGCCCATTTGACCGCTTTTCTCGACCATCTCTCGCCTTTTTGCAAGATCAGTCGCCACATTAAATTCTTCGTATTTCAAACCCTTCTCTTTAAAGAAAGTTTTAGCCAAATCACAAAAATGACAAGTAGGGGTAGAATAAATAGTTATTTTTTTAGTTTTCATAGGTCTCTATCTTAGCATATCTATCATTTTTTGCCACCAACTTTTTGTTGGTAAATATTTATCCAAATTTATATCATAATTACCTCGATCGATTACTACAATCACCTCCTCGTTCGGCTTAATCAAGCCATAACGTTCACGTATTTCTGCCTCAGTACCAGCTTGAGTTTGCAACCAGGTAATCTCTGAAGATAATCGGCTCTCTCTTTCTTGTAGTTTAGCTAAACTATCTGTTACTTTCTCTAAATTTTCTTTGGTAACAACCTGTTTTTGGTAAATTTTCCAGACACCTCTACCAACAAAAAATAATACCAGCAATAAAATTAAAATTGTTATTTTAGAATGAAAAATCCTCTTCACTTTTCTTTTCTGTTGAAATTCAAGCATAGATACGTTATAGTATATCACATGCTTTTTCATCGAAAACATCAAAAGAAAGTCGGATTGATTTGGGCAGTAGTCTGTATTTTAGTTATTATCAGTATGGTGGCTTTATACATACCGATCCTTAGCTACTAATCGTGACTCATCATCTTTAAAAAGACGTCCTGAGGAATATTTACTGTTCCCGCTTCTTTCATTCTCTTTTTACCCTCTTTTTGACGTTCACGGAGCTTCATCTTACGAGTAATATCACCACCGTACATATGGGCGGTAACGTTTTTCTTCATACCAGAAAGACTTCGTGAAGAGATAATTCTACCCATCGCCTTACCTTGTATTTTAAAAGAAAACATCTGACGTGGTAAAATCTTGTGGAGTTTTTCTACCGCCTCTTCAGCTTCTATATCTGCTCGACGACGAGAAACCACCCTAGAGAAAGCTGGCACAATTTCATCAGCCACTAAAATATCCAAACGGACCACATCAGCGTCTTTCATCTCGCCCATTTCATAAGAAATTGAAGCGTAACCAGAAGTAATGCTCTTTAATTCGTTAAAATAGTTACGCATCAATTCACGTAAAGGCATCGTAAGGCTAACCGAGGTTCGAGTGTCTCCAAAAATTTCTGAATCACCCACTATAGCCTCATGATCGTACAAACTTTGCATAATGTCGCCCAGAAAACGAGCCGGAGTAATTATTTTCATGTTCACCCAAGGCTCCATTACCTTAGCAACGGTATTATCTTCTGGAAAAAGTGATGGCGAATAGATCATCTCTTCTTTGCCATTTTTATAGAAAATCTTATAAGTAATACTTGGATTAGTAACAACTAATTGTAAATTAAATTCACGCTTCAAACGTTCCATGATAATTTCCAAGTGAAGCATACCAAGGAAACCACAACGAAAACCACGACCCAAAGTACCAGACGCCTCTTCTTCGTGCGCAAAAGATGAGTCAGACAGACGCAAACGGCCGAGAGCTTGTTTTAGATTATCAAAATCATCTTGGCTTTCTGGATAGACTGAAGCCCACACAACCGGATTAGGTGTCATGTAACCATGCAATGGTGGGTTAGTGTCACGCAATAAAGCAACCGTATCTCCCACTGAAGCCACACCTGGCACCTTAATACCCGTCACAATATAACCAATTTCGCCAGAAGACAATTTATCAGTTGTAACTTCACCAGGCGAAAAAATACCAACTTCCAAGGCCGAAAATTTTTCTTCGGCTACCTTAAAAATAAGTTGAGTATTTTTAGAAACTTCCCCATTCAAGACACGAACATAAACGATTACTCCCCGGTGATTGTCGTACTGAAAGTCGAACACAAGTGAACGAAAAGTATCATCATTCACTAATTCATTTTTAGGAGCTGGAATTCTTTTAACTACCTCAGATAACAAATTTTCAACTCCCTCACCCGTCTTACCAGACACCTCTAAAATTTCATCTGGATCAACCCCTAACAGCGAGATGATTTCCATTTTTACATCATCAATCCTCGCTAAAGGCGAATCGATCTTACTGACCACTGGGATGATTTTAAGGCCAGAATCACGAGCCATGTTCAAAGTAGTTAATGTTTGTGCTTGGACGCCCTGAGTCGCGTCTACGAGCAAAATAGAGCCTTCTACGGCCTTTAAAGCTCGAGATACTTCATAAGAGAAGTCTATGTGGCCTGGGGTGTCGATTAGATTCAAAATATACTCTTGGCCATCTACTTTATGCTTCATTCGCACTGGCTGCATTTTAATAGTAATACCACGTTCACGTTCAAGCTCCATGCTATCTAGCACCTGTTCCATCATTTTACGTTTCTCAATCGTATGGGTAATCTCAAGCATACGGTCAGCCAAGGTGGACTTCCCGTGATCAATGTGGGCAATAATACTAAAATTTCGGATATGTTTTAAATCCATGTTTGTATAAGGATACTAGCATAAAACCCTATATCTCCACAATTTCCACTGGTAATGGTTTTGCCTTCCAGATTTTACGATGCAAAGTCTTCCAAATTTCCACAATCTCTTGATTTTTTAAAAGTTTAAGAACAACAACACCTACTGTAATTCCCAATAAGCCAGCCAATAGACCCTGCAAGAATATTCCTAAGGTAGTATTTAAATCCAAAAAATTATCAAAGATATTTAAACCAATGTAGGCCGCAAAACCCATCACCACTGAAGCCGAGAAACTTTGAAATAAAGTTTGTTTAACAGCACTAGTAAAATCAGTAAATTCTTTAGCAAAATAAAACCAAAGCAGGAATCCGTTTACTAAAACCGCCAAAGTATAGCCGAGTGGCAGCATCAAGACCGAAGTCCCGGCAATGTCACTCACACGGAAAAGTGATTCAACAAAATACCTAAAGAATTCACTACCGGCAAAAAGTTTAACTAGTAAATAAGATAAAGCTATTATCAAGACCCCAGACACTATTCCAATAATCAGTGGTTGTTTAGTGCGACCAAGAGCATAATTTGCTCGCACAAAAAGTAAAATTAAGCTTTGAGCTACCACCGAGATAGAAAACAAAGCTAAACAAGCAGCAGTTAAACGGGTGTCGGACCAACTGAACTCTCCAGCCCCTAAAATTGTACGCACAATCTGAGCACGTAAAACGATAAACAAGACAGCTAGAGGAATAGACCAGAAAATAATGTGACGAACTGAAGTAATCATCTCGTTCAAAAACTTATCACGCTCACCAAGTGAAATATATTTGGCCAAAGTCGGAAAAGCGGCAATCGAATAACTAACACCAATGATCGCTAGTGGTACTGATTGTAAATTTAGCGAAAAACTAAAGACAGCTACCGAACCGTCTTTCATAAAAGTTGCCATTGCCAACAAAAATAAAGTAGTAATCTGAGTAATAGCTAAAGTAAAAGTGCGAGGGACAGACAAAAGCATGACTTTTTTTATTCCAGACCAATCAAATTTAAAATTAAACTTTGGCAACATTCCCTGTTTGTAAACAAAAGGAATTTGAATAGCTAAGTGCATTAATGCACCTAAAATGACTCCCGAAACTAAACCCTCTAAACCCCAAACTGGATAAAAAACGGTAATTCCAATAATAATACCAAGATTGTAAGCTAAAGGACTAACTGAATAGATAATAAATTTTTTATAAACCTGAGTAATACTACCAAAAAAGTTTGATAGACCAAGAAAGATTGGAGACAACAAAAGTATTCTCGTCATAGAAATCAATTCGGGCATATGTTCAGCCTCAAAACCTCTAAAAAGATGTGGCGCAATATAAGGCGTAAGGACAAAAGCCACCGTACTAACTACGACAATCAACAAAAAGAAAAAAGAAAACACATTATCGATAAACTTTTTACCCTCCTCGACACCAACATTAATTTTTTCAATAATAAAAGGCACTAAAACCGAAATCGCCACCAATGAACCGACGGTAACAAATATAAAGTCAGGAATACGAAAAGCGGAATAATAAAGATCAAGTGAAGTGCTAGCGCCAAAACTTGAGGCTAATAGACGATCACGCACTAAAGCCAAAACTTGAGACAGCAAAGTAAAGAAACTTAACAAATAGGCAGCTTCATGCAAACCGGTTATCTCTTTATTAAAAAACTGCGCAATTTTTTTAACCATTTTGGGTTAATTATAACGTAATTCTAAAAAATTACATAGCAAAATCGCCCCTTTAGGGAGCGATTTTACATTACCTTCGTACCTATAAGCCGAATTCTGTCCTCCCTCGATTACTCTTGGGATGGCTGATCATTTATCTGGACCCTCGATTACTCTTGGGTTCAAGCGGCACTTCCCACTCGCTTACGCTACGCGGGACACGACCTTGCATTTAGGTAAGGGTTTAGCCGTTGCACTTCTGTATTACTACAGAACTCACCCAAAGGCATTGCCTCGGGGTGCTCTTCGTTTTCACTCAGAGCGTCTCTGTTCGCACCTCGTAGATTACTCTAGACGGGCGTTACCCGCTACCCTCTTAACTCTAGTAAAAACCAGAGTAGAATGTTCGGACTTTCCTCACCACTTCACCGAAGTAAAATGGCGCGATCAACCAATACGGAGGTAATTTATTTATACCACAAAAATTTAGATTTCGCAAACTCCACCAACACAAGCTAATTCCTTAGCACCAATAGTACGATCCTGTTGTTCGTAGATAACTAACTTTGAAAAGTCTAGGTGACCCAAAGCTTTCAAACGCTTTTCATATTCTTCCTTAGTGATCTCTTCATAAGGAGCTAGCTGATAAACATGATCGTTTCTTGGAAGGAATGATAGACCACCCACGATATCCCAGTTCTCATAGACAAAGTTTGCCACAGATAGCCATTCATCATCACCGACGTAAATAGTTACTGATGGATTGTGTTCAGTAAAGTGTTTCTTTAGACGCTTCCATTCATTTAGCATCTCAATTGCTGAAACATCTTTAGAGACTACCGCGCCTTCTGGAGCCTTACATGGGAACTCTAGTACCATAGTACTTGCATTTGAGGTTGAATAACCAACTTCTGGCAAAACAGGTACTCCTTGGTCCTGTGCTAATTTCAAAAGTGGGTCATTAGCTGAGATACGAACACGACGAATATAATATTTTGAATACCAAGGGTGCATACCAGAACCAACCCCAAGAAGCTGACCAGAGTTACCGTGTGGCTTTACACAAGTAATGGCAGTTGAAGGTTTTTTACCAAATTTCTTGGCATATTTACGATTCACTTCAACAGCTTCTTCACGAAGGGTGTTAAGGTTTTTGTCATCACGTACTAGCTTGTTGTCGTAATAACCAGTAATAGAAACTCCTAGTAATTGTTCTTCTTCACAGTTATCATGCCAATCTTTAGATAGGTATTCAAACTTGGTTAAAGTAGCTTGATAGGTACCAAGGATAGTAGCTAAACGCATCTTTCGTTTCAAGCTCTTCATATCATCATTTGGACGAACAACAATTGAAGTTAGGTTACAGAACTGTTTTGAACGAAGGTAAATTTCACCACAAGGATTAACGCCAACTTGCTTTTGATCTTTAATCTTATCCCAACGGCGTTTTGGCACCTGATTTTGTAAACCACCACGATTAAATATACCGCGTTCACCAGATTTAGAAGCTACCAAAGCGGTCCACTCTTTAAGGAATTCGTCAGCATTTGGTTTTACCTCGTAAACCGCCGAATTGTTAGCCATAGAACGTTGACCCTCAGTTTGCCAGAAAGTACCCTTCTTCGAATCACGCATTTCAGCATCATCTAGGACTGAGAGAGAAATAAGAGCACTTCGACGCACACCACCAGCCACGACAATCAAACCAATTTGGCAGATAATATCGTGCAAATCCAAAGTGGTTAGACGGCGACCTTGGCGAGCAAGCATCTTGCGTTTAGTGAAAGCCATAAGCTCTTGCAAAGGAGCTGGACCAGAAGCACGGCCACCCATAGTTGCCAAAGGGGTACCTGCTGGTCGAACTTTTGAATAATCCACATCCACATCTTCACCATTCGCCCAAGCTTCACAAGCGTGAACAAAGGCTCGAGCCCAACCTTCTTTACTATCCTCTACTACTACAGTTTTTGGTTTCTTGCCAGTTTGCTTTTTGATTTGTGGAAACTGTTCGACATTTTCTGGTTCAACAGAGAAACCACAACCCGCACCACACATGGAAACATACATAATCTCAGACAAATCTTGCCAAGAAGTAGGTGCAATATAGGCACAGTTATAAGCGGTTACATTACTCTTGCGTGCAGCCTTACCAGCTGACCAAAGTAAACGCATTGAAGGGCAAACCTCTTGGTTGATGATACCCATGCGTACTTCTGCATATTCAGCATCGGTTAATTTATTGCCCAAATTTTCTTTCATGAAAGCCATGAAACGGTCGATAGTTTCGATCCAGGTCTCACGACGGCCGAGGTCATCACGAAAGCGAGAATAGAATTGATAGAAAATGAATTCTTGATAAGAGCCAACAAAGTGCTTGCTTGATTCTTCGATTTTCTCGCGAACTTCTTTGGCGATTACCACTTCTTTACGTTGTTCATTGCGCTTAGCGCGGTATAGAATATACTCTTTAGCTGTTTTTACATACTCAGCCAAAATCAATTCTTTCTCAACTGAGTCTTGAATACCTTCAACGGTAGGCACAAAGTTTGGATATTTCTTAGAAATACGAACCAGATCCGCAAAGACTTTAGTAGCAACCAATTCGGCCTCTTCGAGTGAACCCTCACCCGCTACCACCATACCTTTATGGATTGCACCAACAATCTTACTTAGATCAAAAGGGACAATTGATCCATCTCTTTTCTGAACGCTCTTTACTAGAGTCGCTTCCTTTTTTCCGCCTACAGTATTCTTTACCATTTTTTTATTAAACTTGTGTGCGCAAGCACGTTATTATTAAAGCCCACTAATTTTACACCAACGAATTTTATAAAAGAAGAGGGAAATCAAAAAAAATTCGAGTGAGAAATATTTTTCATCCACTGGCAAGCGTAGTTTCAAAATCTACTTATCTTATAAGGCTAAAAAATAAAAAATTTTCTATTATTTTTTAAAAGCGGCCTGATCACCAATCGCTAATTTATAAAAATCAGCCTGATTTGCGTTAATTTCTAGTACATATTTAGTACGCAGACCCCAACCAAAAGTTTTGGGATAAGTTTCTGGTGCTAAATTTTTCTCAATAGCAATTATTTTTAAATTCTCGTCGAGAAAAATTATATCTAAAGCAAATTTCATATCTTTCATCCAAAAGATCTGAGCTTCAACTGTTTCAAAAACAAAAAGCATTGCTTCTTTTTCGTCCAAACTAGTACGGCCAGACAAACCCTGCTCACGCAAAGCATCAGTATCAGCAATTTCTACTTGCCAGGCCCCATCTTTAATCATAATTTCTGGCTTATCGCTCTGTACAAATATTAAAATAACTGCAATTACCAAAATTATAAGACTGCCGGCTAAAATTTTCTTGATCATGCTATTTTTTATGCAAATATTTATGCCTTTCTATCTTAGCAAATTTTTCAATCGAGTACCTCAACATAGTTCGAGGCATTACTGCCACATTTTTATCTAAAAACCTTCTTAGGACTTTTCCATCTTTCTTCCCCACTTCACGCAACATCCACCCACAAGCTTTGTGAATTAAATCTTCTTTGTCTCTTAAAAGTTCTTCAGCGATTTTAAGGGTTTCATTAAAAATATTTTTCCGAATCAAAGCCTGAGTGCTAACAATCGCCACTCGACGCTCCCAAATATTTTTTGATTTTGCTAAATCATATAAAATATTTACCCTGAGCTTTGTCGAAGGGTTTTCGACTAAATATTTACCTAAAATATACGGCGCACTCGTATCTACCAAATCCCAATTGTTCACATATTTTAGATTTTTCAAATAAAAATCTACGATTCCATTTCTGTCATTACTGCGAAGCCTGCCTGTGCAGACAGGGCAGGAATCCATCTTCATCACCAAAATCTCGAGCGCTGTAAATCTATGTTCATGAATTTTACTTCGCAAAAGCTTCTGAATATCTTTCAACGGCAAGTCTTTATACTTTTTAGCCACCTTTCTCTGCTCGGGCACGGTAATCCCAATAAACACATCTCCTTCGCCATATTCACCCTTTCCAGTCTTAAAAAACCGTGCGGCATTAAGGGCCTTTTGCGGACTAGCGAGTTTTTCTAAATCTCTGATCAAATCCTGTAGCATGTTTAATATAGTATGCCTCGATTTGTCTTAAAGCTCAAACTATTGTATCTTTTACCAATACGGAGGGTTCGCATAGTGGTCTAGTGCATACGCTTGGAAAGCGTACGTGGGGCAACCCACCAAGAGTTCGAATCTCTTACCCTCCGCTTTTCCCCAAACAGGCTTGGCTCTGTCCTAAATAAAAAACGAGGTTTAACCTCGTTTTTTTTACTTCTTGCACAACTTCAAATCACGTGCTACCATTGTATTTATGTTAGGTAAGTTGAATTTAATACTAAACGCTAAAATCAAGGCAGGGATTGAGTCGTAAACCGCGGAAAGCGGTTTTTTTGATGCAATTTTTTTAAAAAATAATAAAAATATGGACCAAAATAAAGAAAAATTACTGAATAAACTTAAGGATCACATTACCCAGATGCAAGGTAAGATTCTAGAAAAATTAAATGTCATACAAAAAATCACTCATCAAAGCCACGCTGAATTATTAAAAATATTTCGAGGTGATGATGAAGCAGCTTACGTAAACCTCACGAATGCTCAGAAAAAAGAAATAGAACTGACCAACTTACACAATTCCCCTTATTTTATGAAATGCCAAATTACCGACGAACTTGGTAAACAAAAAGACTATTACTTCGCCAAACATGAATTTGTTGAACAAGGAATTTATTCTTGGACCACGCCAATTGCCGCCTTACGTTTTGAAGACCCCGGCCTAGTCTCCTATCGCCTACCTAACGGAGCAAAACGCCAGGTAAACATAAACAAAAAAGAACAGTACACGATAGTAGATGGTAAGGTCCTATTTTTCTCGATTGAAACCAAAGAAATTGGTCGAGAGTTAATCTACCAAGAACACTTTACCAAACACCGTGCCGGCTTTGCTCTACCAGAAATCGTAGCCCAGATGGAAAAAGCTCAAGATCAAGTTATTCGGGCCCACTATAAAGGTCCACTTGTAATTGCCGGCCCAGCCGGTTCTGGTAAAACCACCCTTGCCCTACATCGTATCGCCTATCTAACCCAGGCGCCCGATACAGCCAAGTATTATGAATACAAACCCGCCACTGTTTTAGTACAAGACAATAGAACTAAAGATTATTTCTCGACCCTCCTACCAAGCCTCGGTATTAAGGATGTCTTAATTACCACTTTTTCTGATTGGGCTCTAAATATATTAGATTTAAATGATTATTCTTATACTGATAAATACAGTGGAAGTGATGAAGAAAAAAATTGGTATGAATATGAAAAAATGTGTGCGTTAAATAAACCCCTACCAGTCTGGTCAAAAAACATCTTTAAAGTTTTAAACCATCAATACCAAGATTTTTCACCTAAAAACCAGAAACTATTTACCCAACAGAAAAAAGATAGAAAGTTGGACCGGTTTGATCTAACTATCTTACTCAAATCTTACCTAGAGAAAAATGGTTCTTTTGAAACCAAGAGAGAGTATAACCGCTTCGTGGGTGATCGTTTAGTAAACAGGACGGAAAGAAAAAAAGTTAGCTATTCGATATTGGTTGTGGATGAATTTCAAAACTATTTGCCGGACCAGTTAAAAATCTTTAATCGTTGCCTTAATTCTGAGACTGAATCAATTATTTATGTCGGTGATATTGCCCAACAAGTAAAAGTTGGTACCGTTCGCGATTGGAAAAGTATCGGAGCCGATATTTTAGATAGTCGAAATATCCGACTACATAAAATTTACCGTAACACCAAAGAAATTCTTAGTTTCATAAAAGATTTAGGTTATACGGTCGAGATTCCTGAACAGCTCAAAAACGGCCCAACAGTGATCGAGAAAAAAATCGAAAATACCGCCGAAGAGATCGATTACATTAAAAAGCAGATTGCAAAATACCCTGAAGACAGCATTGGTATCTTAACAAAAAATCGAAGCTACTTAACAGAATTTGAAACAGCTTTTATTGATAACAAAAACGTTCACTGTTTATCTATTATCGAGTCACAGGGTGTAGAATTCGACCGAGTTTTTATCGTTGGTATTAATAAAAAATATTTTGAAATAAATTCTTCCTCAGAATTCAGCCCAGAATACCTGGTTGAATTAAAACGAATCCAAAAAGACCTAATCTACGTCGGCCTCACCCGCGCCATCACTGAGTTACAACTACTAGGACCAAACAAGATGGCAGATTTATTAGCCTAAGCCTTCATCAACTGCTCTCGACTCCAATACGAAGCCACAAGAATCGCTATAAAAGCGGTTGGCATGATTAGCATTATACCAAAACCAGCAACTACCCAGATACTAACAAACGCCGCGATGAAATCGATCGCAAAACCAGCATAAGCCCACTCCTTGATACGAGCTGGAACTTGCGGAACTATGAGAGCGATGGAACCGAGGACTTTAAATACGGCCAGTAGAGTTACAAAATAGACTGGGTAACCCAAACTAGTAATTCCCTGAATAGACATATCAGTGTGAGAAGTGAACGCCACCAAAACTCCTTCCATCAGGAAAATAATTCCCGTCGTAATCCAAAAAATAATTTTGTATTTGGTCATAATGGGAAATTATATCACAGCCTAAATCGAACGATAGACGAAAAGGCTTAGTAGAGCGAAAACAACCGAGATATAGAGGATCCAGGCAGCAATAGTTACCAAAAGCGGACTAGAGATAACCAAAGCAAGTAATAAAAGCCCAACACCCAAACACTGTAAAATCATTTTAAGTTTACCTACCAATTTAGCCGGAAGCATTTTACCAGAGAATCGCCAATAAGCACCGACAACCATTCCCACCTCTAATAAAACTATGGTCGATGCTAAAACTGGGCTGATAAATTTAGATATTACAATAAAGGCCACACTACCCACGAGTAATTTATCTGCGACTGGATCAAAAAGAATTCCCCAATCGGTGATTTGGTGTCGTGTACGAGCCAAAGCGCCATCGAGAGCATCAGAAAAAGCCGAGATAGCAAAAAGCCACAAAGCTTTTTCATAAGCACCGGCCAAAAGCAAAATAACCACAAACGGAATAGAGACAAAACGAAAAACGGTCAAAAAATTCGGGCGAACAGAGCGAGGAAATAATTTCAAAATCGTCGCGGCAAAAATTTTATCAAAAAAAGTTACCTTAGACACATACCGCGGTCGTGGTTCATCAAAAACCGACAGAGACAAAATCTTGTTTTTTAGTTTATTTGGCATCGATGTTTAAAATAGCCTTCACTCTATCTTCGGTCCTTGGGTGAGTACTAAATAAATTTGAAATAGACTTAGCGGTAAAAGGATTCGCAATAAACAAGTGGGCTGTCGCTTGATGAGCATGTTGCAATGGTTGGTGGGATGCTTCGATTTTCTGTAAAGCTCTGGCCAAGCCTTCGGGATAACGAGTAAGCAATACAGCGGTGGCATCGGCCAAAAATTCCCTTTTACGCGAAATTGCCAACTGAATAAGTTTGGCAATAATTGGCGATAGAATAATCAGTACCACCCCAACGATCGCTAACGGATTTTTATTATTTCTATCCCCGTGTAGATTAGCTCGTAAAAAGAAATCCGCCAACAAAGAGACAAAACCAACCAACATCACCACAATAGTTGCCAGTAAAATATCGCGATTACCAATATGCGCCAATTCATGAGCAATCACGCCCTCTAATTCACTGCGATCTAAAATTTTTAATAAACCGTCAGTTACAGCTACCGCGCTATGTTCTTTGTCGCGACCGGTCGCAAAAGCATTTGGAGATTGATCATGAATAATATACACTCTCGGTTTTGGTAAACCAGCGGTAATTGCTAAATTTTCTACAATATTATGCAAATCCGGATACTGCACCGGGTCCGCCGGAACTGCCTTAGACAAAGACAAAGCAATTTTGTCTGATTGCCAATAACTAAAAATATTCATTAGCAAGCTAAAGATCACCGCACCATACAATATAGCTGGATTACCAAAATAATAGCTAGCAAAATAACCCAGAGCGACAACCACAATTAAAAAAATGGTCATCAAACCCCAAGTGCGCCGAACATTTTTACTTTGCTCGGTGTAAATAGTTGCCATCTTTGTTTAAAACTTAACCTCTACCGGAGCGCGAGCCACCTCTTCATCAAGAGTAAATAATTCCATCTTGGCAAAATGGAAAGTTTTAGCAATATAGTTGCTAGGAAAAGCCTCGATAGCAATATTTAGATCTCGAACATTACCATTATAGAAACGGCGAGCAGCCTGTATTTTATCTTCAGTATCAGCCAATTGTCTTTGTAAATCTAGGAAATTCTGATTAGCCTTCAAGTCTGGGTAAGCTTCAGCGACAGCAAAAATAGATTTTAAAGCATCAGTTAACATGTTTTCTGCCTTACCCTTATCAGCAATATTTGAAGCGTTGATCGCCGCTGAACGGGCCTTGGTTACATTATCAAAAGCATTATTTTCATGAACCGCATAACCTTTTACAGTATTAACTAGGTTTGGGATCAAATCATAGCGACGCTTCAATTGAACATCGATATCCGCCCAAGCCTCTTTGGCTCTGTTAATAAAAACAACGAAACGGTTATAAGCAAAAATTCCCCAAAGAACAATCAAGACAATTATTGCCAACAAAATAGTAAGTAATGACATAATTTTATTATTTTAGATTAGGCCATTAGTATACCATATATGACCCCCTATTTGCAATAATCTTTAGATATGCTATACTTTCACCAATGAGTAGTTTGGCTGTAATATTACCTTATATAGAAATAGCTCTGGCGGTACTCTTGATTGTCGCTATTTTAATTCAACGTTCCCAAGCCGGTGTCGGTGGTTCTTTTGGTGGCAATGACAACTTTGCCTCTGGATTCCACACTCGCCGTGGTTTCGAAAAGAAACTCTTCTACTTCACCATTATTATCGGTGTCCTTTTTGCTATCTCTTCTCTACTTATCCTAGTGATTAGATAAAAAGAACGACCCGAACAGTCTATCTTTTTTATGTTCAATATTAAATACGCTTTTAAAGGCTCCAGCCTGACCGAAAAGATTATTTTTATAATTCTTTCTGTTATTACTATTATTAGTGGTATTGCTATTTTAAAGATGGCAAACTCTTACATCGTAAGCGATCAACCAGCTAAGGGTGGTTCATTTACTGAAGGTGTAATTGGAACACCACGTTTCATAAACCCACTTCTAGAGCTTTCTGACGCTGACCGCGATCTAACTTATTTAGTTTATTCAGGTCTAATGGCTGCCACCCCTTCAGGTGAATTAATACCAGACCTAGCTCAAGATTACATCCTATCTGACGACGGTCTAACTTACACTTTCACCCTAAAAAATAACATCTATTTTCATGACGGTGTTAAAGTAACCACAGATGATGTCGAATATACTATCGATATGGCTCAAAACAGCATCTTGCGTAGCCCAAAGAGAAATAACTGGCTTGGAGTTACCGTCCGAAAAATTGACAACCGAACCATCATTTTTGAACTCAAACAACCCTATTCACCTTTCTTAGAAAACCTAACTCTAGGTATTTTGCCAAAACACATCTGGTCTAGTGCTACCGCCGAAGAATATCCTTTCAGTCCTTTCAATATCGAAGCAATTGGCTCTGGCCCATACAAAATTGAAAATATCACCCGTAATCGTTCTGGTTTACCTGTAGCTTACCAAATGATTGCCTTTAATAAATATGCCCTAGGTGAACCATATATTACAAAACTTAATATAAATTTTTATAATAACGAAAAGGAACTAACTTCAGCTCTAGAGCAGGGTAAAATAGACAGCACTAGTTCCCTAGCACCACAAAATATTGAGAACTTAAAAAAAGATTTGAATTTTAATACCAAAAAAGTTTCTTTGCCTAGAATTTTTGGTTTATTTTTCAACCAAAACCAAAACAAGGTTTTTCTAAATAAGGAAGTTCGAACCGCCCTAAATATGACTGTGGATAAAAACCGTATAGTGTCTGAAGTACTAAATGGTTATGGCGAAACCATCGACAGCCCCTTACCAAAAGGCTTAACTTCTGGCTTCACTCCAAGTAACGGTTCCGCCGCATATAATCGAGATGAAGCCATCGCCTCTGCTAAAGCAGTTTTAACTAAAGCTGGTTGGAAATACAACGAAACAGCTCAAGTTTGGGAAAAAACAGTAGATAAAAAATCAACTCTTCAGCTAGCTTTTTCAATTGCCACTTCAAACACCACAGACTTAAAACGCACTGCCGAGATCCTCAAGGAAGATTGGACCATGCTTGGCGCTAAAGTAGAAGTAGAAACCTTTGATCCAAGTGATTTAAACCAGACTATCATCAGTCAACGCAAGTATGATTCCCTATTATTCGGACAAGTAGTTGGACGCTCTCTCGATCTTTTTGCCTTCTGGCATTCGTCACAAAGATTGACTGGATACAACATAGCCATGTATACTAACAGTAAGGTAGATAAACTTTTGGAAGAGGCTCGTCAGACTTCTGATCCAATCAGAAAGATCAAAGATTACTCCGCTTTTGAAGTAGAGATTGCAAATGACATCCCAGCTATCTTTATATATTCACCCCAGTTTGTTTATGCTTTACCAAATAAAATAAAAGGTTTCGAAACTGGTTTAATAAACAACCGTTCTGAAAGATTTGAACAAATCAACAAATGGTTTGTCGAAACAGATAAAGTTTGGAAATTTTTAGTTAAAAATTAATAATTAATATGAATAACACACACAATCACGGCCATGAACGCCGTCGGTCAGCTCCTTTTCATGCTGACAGTCTAAATATGAAAAAATCTTCTATGCCTGTGCTTCAGCACAACGCTAAGAGAACCTTAAAAAACACTCGTCGTAGTGGCCCAACCAGACGATCAAATCACTCTCAAAACAAAAAAAGTGATGTCGTACCACCACTAAAAGACCGCACCCTAAGAGTAATTCCTCTAGGTGGAGTTGAAGGTGTTGGTAAAAATATGATGGCCGTCGAATACAAAGACGACATCATCGTAATCGATGCTGGTATTCAATTTAAGACCGAAGAAACACCGGGTATTGATTACATCCTACCTAACACTAAATACCTAGAAGAAAGAAAACACAAAATACGCGCTCTTGTAATCACTCACGGCCACTTGGATCACATTGGTGGTATTCCTTATATTATAGAAAAAATTGGCAACCCACCAATCTATACTCGTGAATTCGGTGCTCTTTTAATCAAAAAACGTCAAAGTGAATTCCCCCATCTACCAGAGCTAAACATTAAAATTTGCGCCAAGGATGACGGGTTTATTCCTCTTACGCCAGAACTAAAGCTCCGTTTTTTTGGTTTAACTCACTCTATCCCAGATTCAACTGGTGTCATTATAAACACTCCACTAGGTGACTTTGTAAACACTGGTGACGTGCGTGTTGAAAACGAAGATGGCGTTGTGGCCCCAGAAGAAGTTGAACAATATAAATTCTTCAAGGACCGAAATGTAATCATGCTATCAATGGATTCTACCGGTGCCGAAAAACCAGGCTGGACCATTTCAGAAGATCGAGTAGTAAAAACTATCGATAAAATAGTAGGTGAAGTACCAGGACGTATTATCATCGCTACTTTTGCTTCACAAGTAGAACGTATTATCAGCTTCATCAAAATTGCCAAGAAATATGGCAAGAAATTAGTGATCGAAGGTCGTAGTATGAAGAACAATGTGGAGATTATTAAATTCTTGAAACTAGCCGAAACTGAACATATTATTTCTGTTGAAGAAATTCAAGATCACCCACCACACAAGCTTATGTTCTTAGCAACCGGTGCTCAAGGCGAAGAATTCGCGGCCCTAATGCGTATGGCCAACAACACTCACAAACAAATCAAACTGAACCGAAACGACACTATTATTTTGTCCTCGTCAGTTATTCCTGGCAACGAACGTTCTGTGGCAGCCTTAAAAGACAACTTGTATCGTCACGACTCTCGAATTATTACCTACCAAGAAACCGACGTTCACGCCGGTGGCCACGGTAAGCGCGAGGAATTAGCTTGGATTCAAAGACAAATTCCACACAAATTCTTTATGCCAGTCCACGGACATCATTACATGCTAAAGATGAACGCCGAGATTGCTATGAGCCAAGGTATGAAGCGTGAAAATATTGCAGTACCAGACAATGGTAGCATTGTGGAAATTAGCGAAAACGGTAAAGATCTAAAAATGACCATATTGAAAGAGAAAGCCCCTTCGAATCTAGTTATGGTGGACGGATTTTCAATTGGTGATGTCCAGGAAGTGGTTATTCGCGACCGCCAAATGTTAGCTCAAGATGGTATGTTTGTAATTATCGCCAGTCTAAACACGGCAACCGGTAAACTTCGCAAATCACCAGATATTATTTCTCGTGGTTTCGTTTACTTACGTGAATCACAAGAACTACTTACCGATGCTCGACATATTATAAAGAAGACCATCGAAGAAAGCGCCTACAACATGAAACCAATTGACTTTGATTATGTTAAAAATAACGTAACCGAAGCGGTTAGCAAATATCTCTTCCAAAAGACCGCCAAGAAACCGATGGTAATTCCAGTTATTATTGGAGCGTAATTACCTCGTATCTTTAATCCTCAGACTAAAGCGTAAGCCAGCAAACATAATTATCCCGAGGATTAAAAATAGATATTGAATATCAACATTAAACAAGTTGAGGAGTAGAGTGGCAGCTAGTGGACCAAAGACATAAGCAAAAGGTGTAGACATACGATAAAAACTAATTACATTAGCATTCAAGCCGCTGACTTTCTTAAAGAAATAAGTATCGCACATAATCTCTATCATAGCAGCGCCAACACGAGTCAAGAAAAGTATTAACATCCAAACCCAAATACTTCCACTGGTCACAAAAGAAATTATACCGGTAGAAATGGCAATCAAGATAAAACCAGCGCTCAATAATTCTTTTTCTCCCATCTTCTTATCCGCTAAACGACCCAAAGGTAATTCGACTAAAACGAAAGGAATAAGCATCACTGTAAAAATGAGACCAATAGTTGGCCAATCAAAGCCAATGTGTTTATTTAAATAAAGTGGCATATAGATTACCATCCAAGAATAGAAAAAATACAGCAAAAAATTAGCGGTAAAAATACTTCTCAGATTTACATTTCTCCAAACCACTTTAGCTGTTTGCCAAATATGAGTAGCTGCATAGACTTGATCTTGAAATTTACTCAAGCTAGTAACTAAAATTAACAATACCGGAAACATCAATAGGCCGGAAGCTAAATAAATCTTAGTAAAATCACCAGCTAAAATTAGACCTGAGATCAGTGGTGACAGTGTCCAGGCTAGATTTACTGCGGTCAGATACACCCCTCGCACTAAACCGGTTTCTTTATTAGCTGAATATCCTTCTAGGAAAATATCGATCAAAAAATAAGTCAACGGAATTGTAATTAGATTAACCATAAAAGCCAACAGGAGGAAAAAATTAGAATCTAAGACGGCCAAACCAATCAAAGCTAGGATATCGATCACCACTAGAAAAACTGATGTTTTATAGTTACCAAATTCTTTCAAGATAAACGGCATCACCAAGAAACAAAACAACGTAAAAGCTGAAGATAGCATATAAATGATGCCTACAACTTTATCTGGAATAAATGTATCTAAGAAACTAGAATTAACATAAGTTGGTAAGGCTACATGAAAAGCAAACAGAAAGCCAAGTAAATAAATCGGAAATAAAATCTTTTTGCGCAATAAATTCATTTCAATAATTTTTAATTAATTGAATCAATAGCCGAAGCGAGGCCAAACATCTCTACCTGTCTCATCAATAAAGCAAACACACCAGCAATAATCAGGATCATTAGGGTCAGGATGTAGCCATTATTCAAGACTGCTCTTAAGGCATCTACTCGGCTCAGATAGCCCATCTTGAATAGATCACTGGTCTTAATATCATTTACTTCTGATTTTGGCATCTTCTTTAGGAAATTGATATCTTCTAAACCCGCCGTGGAGCCGATCATGCCCAAACCGATTACTTTTATAAAAGTAGTAAAGTTTTTTTCTTTTTCAGGTAGTCTTTTTAGATTAAAAATCGCACTCGGTAAAACAAGCTGAACCGGTCGCTCAAGACCCGCTTCTAGACCCTCTCTTACACCAGGATCGTCAGCGGTTGCGCCAGCAAGGTATATAACATCAATTTGTTGAGAAAATACCCCTTCGTAATAATTTATAGCCTCTTTAATCTCGTTAACTAATTTAGATATATTTCTCTCGTTTGCTTCATCTACTGTAATTGATAAATTAATCTTGTCACTACCATCAAAAAAACTTAACGTCGTATCACTTGCACCGATATCTACAATTAGACTCTGTTGGTCAGACCTCTTTAGTACTGTTCTGGCCAAACTGAGCGATTCGACCGTCAAGGAAACTACTTCTAAACCGATCGAGTTTACAAATTTAACGTAACTATCAGCCACCCCCTTGGGTACACCAAAAAATATAACCATCTTTTTAGTCTTATCACCCAATGGCTTCAATAAATAGTCCCAGTACAATTTATCTAAATTAACCGGCAACGCAGGAACTAGTTTGTCATAGATATATTTCTCTAGATCTGAATTTTTTATTTTAGCATCAATAACCAGACATTTTGTAAAAACCTGAGCTTCAGGTACAGATAAAATAACTTTGTTAGTCGAAAGACGTTTTGGTTTTACCTGTTGTAAAAGAGTTTTAAGTTCTAAAGCGAGTTCATCTTTCTTTAATATCAAACCTTCATTCACTAGACCTTCTGGTAATTCTATCCGTCCAGAGTTCACGACTGCAAAACGTATAAACTTGCTCAATTCAACCACTTCAATTGAGCGATCAGAAATATCTAGACCGAAAGCTTTGTCAAATTTTATATTTAAAGCTGATTTTAAATGTTTTAATAATTGCATAATGTTTAATCGAAATCAGCTACTAATTGCCAAGAATCTACAATCATGGCTGGAGTGTTCGTACTAGCCACCACTTCGATTTTTCTAACGTAGGTATTAACACTAGAAGAGGCGTGAATTGTTCTTTCGGTTGAAGTACCAACGCCACTTACCTCATAATAGCATGATTCAGTACCAATCGAAATAGTATCGGATAAATTATAGCTAATCCAAGCTCCAACTGGATTAGTAGAACTAGCCAAATCAGTCAAAGCGGTTTCCACACAAGCAGTTACCATGGCCCAGGCTTTATTCGAGGATTCCTCAGCCGTACTAATTGTCGCTTCAGTAACAGAACGCAAAAGACTAACTGAACTGATCACTAAAGCAATGGCGCTAATAGTTAGAACTAATATTAATGTAATGAAACCCTTTTTCATATTTATTCAGCTTTTTTTCTAGAGATAGCAGAAGCACGGAATGTTTTTTCAACAGCGTAATTAGTAATACCACCAAAGACCTCAGCCTTCTTTATTATCAAAAGAATCTTCACGCCACGACAATCATTACCAATACAATCGATTGGGTTAAATGAGCCTTCTTCTATATCCAAGTCCTCATCAGTTAAACGCACCTCTTCTTGGGCCGGACCTTGTTTCATATATAAGGCATTATTTAAACCAGTATTTTTGAAATAGAAAATAGTTGGATTCAAATCTGGATCCGCCATTTCTAAAACCATAGAATCACCAAAGCTTTCCTGTAAATTAGTACCAGCACTTTGATCACAAATTCCACCAGAATCTATAGTCACCTCACCGTCATCCAGTACACCGTTAGAACAAGCTGCTGGTTCGGTATCGCCGGATACTGTTACACCAGTTGATTTAGTAGTAGTACCGTAGCTATTACCACAAGTTAAAGAGTAACCAGTACTACTAGTAATATTTGAGAACAATTGTGATCCGCCACTAGTAGACTTGGAGCCAGACCAGCCGCCCGCAGCCGTACAAGAATCTGGAGTGTTTACACCTCCAGCCAGAGTCCAAGTGACAGTTGAACTTTCGCCAGAAGCAATATTACTTGGGCTAGCTGAAATGGTTAAAATTGGAGCATTTGGGTTTGTAGCCACCACATAAACACTGGCCGTAGAGGAACCAACATCATTTAAACAGCGTAAAGAGAAAGTATAAGTTCGGTGTTCATTCAAAATACCAGTAGTTGTGCCAGTACTAGTTACTGGCTTTACACCACTCCAATCGCCCAGTGCCTCACAAGAGCTTGGGTTCTGGGTCGTAGTCCAACTTAAAATACTTTCATCGCCAGTTGAGATTGAAGAATCAGACACACTCAATGAAATACCGGGTAAACCACTAGCCTGACTAGTAATCATAGTTGTTCCAGAGATATCAACCAAAGTCGATGGAGAAACCGTAGCGCCAGATGATACAACATCCGTACTTGGATTATTAATGACTAGATTAATGGTGTTGAAGAGTAATTGCGAAGTAATCTCGGGTGTTAAATCATACAAGACATACAAGCACACTGGGGTTGTTCCGACTGTCATTGAACCAGTAGTAGTAGCCGCCCCACCAGACCAAGACCCAGCGGTGCCAAATAAAGTAGTACCCACCGGAAGAGAACCAGTGTTTGAACAGAGGCCACCCGATGAATCTTTATAACGAAGCTCCACATTAGTAATATAGCCAGTTGGAAGAGAGCCTGTCTGAGCCAAACGTACACTGGTTACTGCCCCGCTTGAAATATTTCTAGTTAAAGTAAAGGCTCCGCCCAAATACTTGTCGGTACCTGGCGTGGTGGTGGTAGCAACCTGGGTACCGGTCGCCGCCACGGTAATCACTGGAAAAGTGAAAGTCCAGTTGGTGTTGTTACCTGAATCGGTTAATCCTGTGTAATTCGCCGCACTGATATTACTACCAGTGTTGTTTGAATCTTTTACATCCAAATAAGCCAGACTACGTCCACCAGCAGGATTGATTATCCACTGTGTGCCATCAGAAGAAGAGCGAAGTGATAAAAGTTGGCCAGAAGCTCCAGATAAAGTAGTGGTGCCAGTGATAGTAATAGTCTGTCCTGCTCCGAAAGTTAGGGTTCGAGCTGTTGACACTACTTTACGAAGATTATTGAAGGTGGAAGTACCAGTGATAGTTTGATTTGTACCAGTCAAATCTACCAAACCGGTACCTGGTGTAAATGTGCCCGTATTTGTAAAATTACCAGAAACAGAAGTGGTTGCTGTTGAAGCAGTGAAAGTTCCACTCGTAATATTTAAGTTCCCAGTCACGTTGGTTACCGCACTTCCACCAGAGAATGTTCCACCAGATAAAGTGAGTCCGCCACCAAAAGTGTGTGTACCGGAGCCAGCGCTGTAAGTACCACCAGATAAAGTTGTCGCACCGGTAGTATTTACTGTATAGCTACCAGCGCTAAATGTACCGCCAGCTTGTGAAAAAGTACCCAGTAAAGACAAGTTTTTCGCCAAAGTAAGAGTGGAAGTGTAACCAGAAGTCATCGAAATACTCATCGGACTCACAGCTGAAGCATCAAAGGTGGCTGGATTATTATAACTTGAATTAAAGACAGCTATTCCAGTATCAGCATCTGGAGCCGAATTTTCTACCCAGTTAGTAGGAGTACTCCAAGTTGCTGTACTTACCCCTTTCCATGTACGAATAGGTGAAGCCGCGCCAGAGAAAGTCCAGTTCGTGTTGTTACCACTGTTTGTACCACCATACACAGTAATAGTATCAGTCGCACTTTGATCTTTTACATCTACCGAGTTCATGTTAAAAATTCCAGACCCACTCCAATTACGCTGAACTCCGTTTGAAGTAGAACGAATTAAAATACCAGAATTGCTAAAATTTATATAACCATCATTAACGACGCCACCAGAACCTACATAAAAATCTCCAGTTGAAGTATTTGTAAAGCTTCCAGCCCCACCTACAGTCAATGTATTAGTGACAGTAATACTGTGGGTGCTTTGGTTTAATGTACCATTACTGATAGTTATGTTTGTACTAGTGGAATTGGCACCGGTTGTATAAACCGTTGAACCAGAAGTTGGATAAATCACTAAGTTGGAATATGAGGCGGTAGTTGGCAAAGTGTAAGACGCGGCTGAGCCATTGAAATAAGCCGTGCTTCCAGCCGAAAAAGTCGGCTGAGTGGTAGTGATAGTTTCTGCACCCGTTCTCTTGAGAGTTCCGCCAGAACCGACAGTGAAAGTGCCTGACACCGTTTGGTTATAACCGTTAAAATCTAAGGTACCCGCCGTCACAGTGAGTGAGCTAAAAATTGATGAACCGTTGGCTGTAGCGGTAATTAGGGAATTATTCAAGACGATAGCTGGTAGAGCATAAGTGGTATTACCAGCAAATGAGACGGTTTGAGCATTTGTGCCATTTATATTAATCGTAGCATGAGCCTGACTCGTTCCAATTGCATTAGCAGAAAAAGTTACATTACCCTTAGCATATATAGTGTAAGCCGAGGACGGCGATAATGCCGAAAAAGACCCCTTCACAACATTAAAATTATTTAAAACTGTAAAACTAGTGCCTCCGTACACATACCACCAACAGTTATTAGCGTTCGAATTTAGTGTAAGATTGTAAAATGTTTGATTGTTAGCGTTTATATAACCACAACCAACTGTCGAAGAAGACCAGGCTACTGTACCATTGTTATGATTAAAAGTACCACCTGAATATAAAAATCTAGCGTTACCGTTATTGGTAGTATATATAGTCAAAGTATTAGTACAACTATTAAATGTACCGCCAGTGATTGTTAGAGCACCAACAGTCATAGAGGAGCCACATGTAAAAGTACCTGAAGCCAAAGTTAAAGTAGATTGTACGCCTATACTGTAAGTACTAACATCGAGTGTGCCAGAAAAGGCCGTCAATGTCAGAGCTCGAAAATAAGCATAGCCAGAATAAGTTATCGTAGCTAAAGAATTGTTTAGTGTAATCGCTGGCAGGTAGTAAGTGGAGGAATTGGTGTTGATGGTTAAGGTTTGAGATGATGTACCATTCAAAATAATTGTTAAGTTCGAGCTGTGGGCTCCGTTTGTATTCGCTCCAAACGTCACATTCCCTTTCGCATTAATAGTCGCTGCCCCGCTGGCCGTCAAAGAACCCTTAGTAATAGTCAGAGTATTATTTACAGTAATATTGTTACCGGAAGTAAAAGTAAACGGATCAGAAGCGGTGTTACAGTTGAAGGTTAGATTGTAAAAAGTTGTACTCACCGCATTGATAGCACCAGTGTTTGTACTCCAAGCCACGGTTCCGTTATTGTGATTGAAAGTACCAGCAGTATTAGTAAAAGAACCAGAACTATAAGATGGGTTCGATATGGTTAAGGTTCCAGGCGTACTGTTAAAAGTACCTCCAGTCAAAGAAAAGGCTCTAACAGTAATGGAACTAGAACCACCATTAAAGGTTCCGTTCGACATAGACAAAGTACCAGTCACCGACAAAGTACTATTGTTATTAAATACTGTACTTGCTCCAGATAAAGTGAGGCCGCCAAAAGAAAGAGGGCCAGAGGAAGTAAAAGTCCCACTTGATTGAGTAAAAGTACCGGTGGTAGCCAGACCATATGCGCCAACATCAAGCGGACTAGGAAAACTAGTTAAAGTTAAGGAGGTAAAAACTGTATAAGCATTATAATTGATAGTTGCTAGAGAGTTGTTTATTGTGATATTACCGATACTATAGCCACTATTACCATTAAATGTTACCGATTGTGCCCCGGTACCGTTAATACTCATGTATCCTATTGAGTTACTGCCCGCGACATTATTTGCAAAAACCACATCACCTTTTAAATTCCAAGTTCCCGCTGAAGTGTAATACGAAAGCACTCCTTTCGTTAGAGTAAAGGTTCCGTTGACAGTTGGCGAGATACCACTACCAGTATAAAAAATTGAAGTATTTGATGTTCCATTGATAGTAAGGTTATTAAAGGTAACATTATTATAAACACTCATGTTACCATACTGAAAATAAACGGTACCATTATTATGATTAAAGGTACCGCTTGAAACATAGAAGCTTCCATTACCACCATAGCTGGTTGTATAAAGAGTGCCTGAGGTACTATTGAATGTACCGCCGTTTATATTTATACCACGCAAATAAATATCACCGGAACCGCCGTTAAAAGTTCCACTAGTATGAACCAACGACTCATTAATATATATACCATAAGTACCAAGATCGAAACTACCAGAAAAACTAGTTAAAGTTAAAGAGGTAAAACGTGTGTAGGCGTTATAGTTAATCGTAGCTAACGGATTGTTTATTGTGATATTACCGATACCATAACCACTATTACCATTAAAGGTGACGGACTGAGCTCCAGTTCCATTGATACTCATGTATCCTAGAGCGGTAGAACCAACGGCATTATTCGCAAAAACTACATTACCCTTCAGGTTCCAAGTTCCAGCGGTGGTTAGATAAGTCAGATAACCTTTAGTGACAGTAAATGTTCCGACAACAGTTGGTGATACTCCAGAGTTCCCATAAAACGGCGAGGCGTTGGTAAAACCATTGAGTGTAAGATTATTGAAAGTGATATTACTATTAGCGGCCACACTTCCATAATAGAATTCAACCGTTCCACCATTATGATTAAAGGTACCGCTTGAAACAGTAAAATTAGCCCAACCGCCATAAGGGTAGATAGTATGGGTACCAGTTGAAGCGTTAAAGGTTCCACCGTTAACAGTAACAGCACCAGTATACATATTTGCTGAACTACCAGTCAGGGTACCAGAAGTGATAGTCAGCGTACCAGCTACTTGCAGATAAGCATTAGCCGATATGGTACCAGTATAACCAGACTGCATAGTAAATGTCGTTACTGATAATGAGGCATCAATCGTCGCATTACCGGTACAACTTGAAGTAAAGATTAAAACGTCTGCGGTAGTAAAAGCGGCGCTTTTGTTTCCAGTACCACAAGCAGCCGCGGTAGTATTCCAGTTGCTGTTAGTGCTGGTGTTGCCACCATTCCCCACCCAATAATAAGTCGCGGCTGAAGCTTGAGAGGCAAAAGAAAAGCCCACAAAGACTAATGCTGTTATAAATAAAAATTTAAAAATACTAATTTTCATCAATTATTACATTATCGGACTGCTCCACATTTTGCGTAATAGTGTCTAACATAAACCGAGCATTGGTATTTATATCCTGTAAATTTTCTGTTCGGCTTTTGCTACTGTAAATATTAAAAGCAAAACCACCCACAAAATAAATAATAATACCCAAAATGGACACATAAAGTATTACCTCAAATAACGTAAAGCCTCTCATACTCTATCTATTATAACAAACACTATTAAAAGTGGCTAATCGTGCCAATCGCCCAAATAAGTAGAAAGAGTGGTGGTAATATCACGCACATTACCAGATACAGTAACCGAACTGGTAATTAATTTAATATCTGAATTTAAGCCAGAATCCTCGATAGTAATAGTGCGTAAATAAATATCATCAGTTGTATCTGGTGCAACCAAGGTCCAACTCCCAGCTACCAAAGACACACCATAGGATCCGTTCACTAACTCTGAAAAACCAGCTTCATCTCGGATCGACCGAACGGCTTCTAAACCTTCACGGGCCAGTAAGGTGGTAGTAATTTTTTTACCATTTAAATCTGAAATACTAGTGGACTCGATAATAAGCAAACCAATCGAAATTGCCCCGCTGGCAAAAATCGCCACCGCAAAAACTAATTCTAGGAGGCTAAAACCAAATTTATTATTTTTTTTACTGTACATAAGCATTGCCAAATTCATCAATTATCACCTCTCCACTTTCGCCGTTAGTATGAGTAATAGTGATCGTGCCAGTTGCCGAAGTTAGGCCGGTTAGTTTCAAAAAATTTATATCGTTAGTCTGAATCGCTGTAGAACCAGAAGTAGAAAAAGATAAGACGTCTGGCTGAATATAGACTTCATCATAACTAGGATCCTCCCCGTAAACAGACCCCTTATAAAGAATAAAACTGTTAGTATCAATATACACTCCATAACGACTATCAGCTTTCTGTAACTTGGCGTTATACTGAGCACGAGTTAGCGCATCTAATAATTCATTCTGGGAGGTGGCAACTAATTGAGATCGATAAAAATTCAAACTAACCGGCACAGACAAAAAAGATAACAAAGCTAGAGTTGCAATCACCAACAGTAATTCAATTATAGTAAAACCTCGCATTATTTTAACGTCCAAGGTTACCCGTTAATTTATAAATCGGCAAGATGATAGAGAAAGCAATAAAGGCCACAGCCAAAGCAATAAAGACTAGCAAGATTGGTTCAATAATCGTCGGCAAAAGTTTTGTTTTTTCTTTCACTTCCTGAGTCCAAAAATCAGAGACTTTAAAGAAAGATTCCTCTAAGGTACCGCTATTTTCACCCACCAATAAGATACTAACTGAATTCATTGGGTAAATTTCTGGATACTCTTTCAAGGCTGCAACCAAAGAAACTCCCTTATTCACACGGTCAATAATCTCTTTTAGAGCAGATTTAACATACAGATTTGAAGTACCTAAATAAGACGTAAATAAAGCTTCATCAATAGAAATACCAGACTTCAACAAAGTACCCATTAACTGCGAAAACAAAGCTAATTGTGAACCAACAGCAAAATCTTTAACATAAGGTAAACCTAGAAGAGCCTTATGGTATCTATATCGAACAGGCTCCCATTTTAATAAAAGATAAATACCTAACCAAAGCAATAATAAACCAGCTAAAATATACATCCAATACTTTTGATTAAACAAAGAGATCTCGAGTAATATAACTGTAACCAAAGGTAGATCCACATGAAGTGATGTAAACATTGGCACCAATTTTGGCAAAATGAAAGAAGTTAATCCTCCACCCAATAGGATCACAGCAGCCAGAACGATCTTTGGATAAAGCATCACACTAGAAATATCTCGACGTAATCGACTATCACGCTCTAGCCAAGCCGCTAGGAATTCCAAATTGTCTGCCAAGGCACCAGACAATTCACCAGCCTTCACCAAACTAACAAAAACCTTACCGAACATATCCCCTTCTTCGCTAATCGAAGAAGCTAATGAAGTACCTTTTTCTAGACGCTCCTTAAAACGAAACAATACCTCACGCAAGGCTCCGCCGCGGGCTTGGTTCCCCAAAGTTTCAATCGCCTCATTGATAGTTACTCCACCCTTAAGTAGAACAGCTAGATTTTTAGCGAAGTTAATCTGATCTTCTTGAGAAATTCTAGGGGTAAATAATTTCATAATTAATCTATATTAGACAAACCTTCAATTTCTTCGAGGGTAGTCAGGCCATTAAATAAGTGAATTAAACCGTTATAATAAATTCTAGTCATACCTTTTTCTTCTGCTTTATTCTCGATCAATGATGAAGCTGATTTAGTAGTAATTAAAGCTCGAATATCATCATCAATTTCCATTACTTCAAATACAGCCGTTCTTCCCATGTAACCGGTATGTTTACAGACCTTACAACCACTACCTTTATATAAAGGAATATCTTTTAAGGTTTTACCCGGGAAGAAATCAGTCATCATCCGCTTAAATTTTGGATCATTCTCCATTTGCACAAAAGCTGGAACATCGGCTGCGGTCTTAGGGTAATTTACCTTACAATGAGGACATAATTTACGAACTAGGCGCTGGGCCAAAACCACATTCACAGACGAAGCGGCCAAGAAAGGCTCTACACCCATTTCTAGTAGACGCGGAAAGATTGTCGCTGCATTATTCGCGTGTAAAGTAGAGAATAATAAGTGACCGGTCATAGCCGCGTTTACAGCAATCGAAGCCGTCTCGCTGTCACGGATTTCCCCCACCATAATTACGTCTGGGTCCTGGCGAACAATGCTACGTAAACCGTTGGCAAAGGTCACGTTCTTTTTCAAATTTACTTGAATCTGCTGGACTCGATCAATACTATACTCAACCGGATCTTCAATGGTTACGATGTTAATTGGCTGAACAGCTAGAATTTGAACTAAGGCATAGAGGGTTGTGGTTTTACCAGCACCAGTCGGACCAACAACCAGAACCATACCATAAGGCTGATCAATTGCTTTACGCATCTTTTGTAGATCAACTTTATTCAAACCCAAATCCTCTAATACAACTTTTTTAATTTTCTCAGACAATATACGAAACACAACATTCTCACCATTCGTAACTGGTAAGATAGACACACGCACATCGAATTTAACTTCATTAACCCCTTCTCTCTTGTATTCAAAGCGACCATCTTGAGTGGAGTCTCGAATATCTGTACGTAAATGCGACATAATCTTCACACGAAAAACTATCTTCTCATGAATGTCTATAGGATAACGAACAACCTCATTCAAAATACCGTCGATACGCAATCGAACAGAAACATTATTATCTGATAATGGTTCGATGTGCACATCAGACGCTCCATTTTCATAAGCATAGTCAATAAATTGGTTTACCAACAAAACAATATTGTCTTCGTTGTTGTGTTGCTTGTAACCATCAATAAGATCAACAACATTTTTAAAAATGTTGTTCTTATAGGATTTCATAGCATCAGCTAGACCCAAAGGAGTAGCGTAGTGAACGGTTACTTTACCCTCTAACACCTGGTCTAGTTGTTTCAAGAATTCATAATTCTTCGGATTAGTAGTGGCGACCCCATAGCCATCTGCCGTTTTAGAAAAGACAATAACGCCCTGCGCTTTAGCTACGTTCTCTGGTAACATTTCTAAAAGATCATTCTGAATTACTTCTGAAGCCATGTCGGCAAAAGGTACACCATAAAACTGACTAATTATCTTACCTAAAGCCTGGTCAGTTAAAAAATTTTCTCGCACCAAAGCCACTTCGAGATCTTCGTTTTTATTAGTGGCCACCGCTTGTGCTTTTTCAAAATTTACTTGATCAATATGCCCACCGGTGACTAATATTTCTTTTAATTTTTCAACGCTTATAGGCATTAATATAGTTTTTGTAAAAACTAACGGGTTACAGAGATGGTAGCCCCTTGTTCAGCTAGAGGTGCACATACAGTGACTCTACCAGAACTTGTCTGGACAATTGCATAACCAGAACCATCACCATCTGCAGTAGAGGTTGCTTGTGGGTCATTCGGTATATCAACTAAATAAGTTGTTGAGGTACCAACTAAATCAGTATACAGATCAACATATACACCAGTATCGTCATTACCAATCTCTTCATCAAGATCACAAGTTGCTTCAGTTATATCTGTAGGCAAAGTACCGCTGTTATCTAATGCGTATTGATATACAGCATTCAAAATAGTTAGAACATCAGAACGGCGTTGTGCATTACGAGTATCACCAAGTTGCTTGGTTGGGTTGATCGCCAAGATTACAATACCAGCCAAAATCGAAATAATACCCACCACTAACAGGATTTCCAAAAGGGTAAAACCAGCGGTTCTTTGTTTATAAGACTTCATATATAAATATCTAATTAATAAGCTTCACCTATTATACCAATTGACAAGTAAACAAGCAAAGCCTAAAGTTATCCACATGAAGGCACGTATTGATACTCTACTTCACAATAAAGGCTTAGTTAAGAGTCGAACATCGGCTGCCGAGCTTATTAAAGCTGGCCGAGTGCAAGTAAACGGAGAAATAATCCAAAAACCTTCGACTCAATTTGAAGAAACAATCGAAATAAAAATCCTAGGTGATCAAAAGATTTACGTAGGCCGAGGAGCTTTAAAATTAGAAAGAGCTTTAACTGAATTTAAATTAGAAGTTAAAGACTTTGTGGTGATTGATGTAGGTTCTTCGACTGGTGGTTTTACTGAATTATTACTAGAGCGTGGCACTAAAAAAGTATATGCCGTGGACGTGGGTACAGACCAGCTTGATCCTAAACTTAAAGACGATCCGCGTGTAGTTTCCATGGAACAGACCGACATCAGAAACGTTGAAAAACTACCTGAAAAACCAGACCTAGCGGTCATTGATGTGTCTTTTATTTCACTTGAATTAGTTTTAGAAAAAGTTGCGAGTTTATTAAAAAAAGATGGCCAAATAATTGCCTTAGTCAAACCTCAGTTCGAAACAGCCTGGGAAGCGAAAAACAAAAACGGCATTGTGACCGATGAAAATATTAGAAAGGAAAGCTTAGAAAAAATAAAAGACTTTGCAAAAAGCATAAAATTAAAAATTCTGACTGAAACCACCTCTCCTATCCTTGGCGGCTCCGGCAACGAAGAGTATTTATTATATTTACAGAAATAGTTTTGGCCGGACACGTTATTCACGCGCCGGCCAAAGTCTGGAATCAGGTGCCGTAATGGCGACTGCTCCAATTCCGAAGATTCCCCCGAACGGTGTCATCCACTTCACTAACCGGCTTGCTTTCACAGCCCGCCAATTTAGCAAAGAAACATAGCACCTTCTCCGCGCAAGCCCAGCCTCGGCGAAGCATCTGAATCTGTTTTTCGGTCATCTCTTCTCCTCAATTTATGGTTGAAATGAACAATTTGACAAACGCTAACACTCCTTGTATTATATACATAAATTAAAATTCTGTCAATCGAGATATACACAGGTAGCAAAAGGCCTTTATTTTAAGCCTTATCTTTTCTGTTTTTCCTCCAATCCCAGATAAGTAGAATAACTATCCAAATACCGATTGCTGTATATGGAATAAAATTACCTTGTGAACCGGGTGCCGCCACTATAATCGCTTTCTCGCCCACTACATAAATCACACCAGCTACTAAACTGTTCCAAAACACCGACGAAATTACCGAGTAAGTTAAAAATGTACGAAATTTCATCTGAATTACGCCAGCGGCCGTATCCATCAGCGCACCCAAGCTAGGCAACCAATAACTTAGAAAAATTGCCAGCGGCCCACGACTGATTAATTTTTCTTGAGCTACTTCAATTGATTTACGCAAACCAAATTTAATCAACAATTTATACCAACCATATCTTCCCAACAAATAACTAACCAAGTGACCGATCAATAAACCCAAAGTAGCCACAGACACCACCAAAGTTAGTTCCTCAATCGAACGAGCAAATATGGCCGAGATAAAAATTACAAAAACACCCGGAAAATAGCTTCCGAACATTAACATACTCTCTACAATCGAGCTAATAAAAAGCACAGGTAAGCCATAATGAGCAAACCAGCTACGAATCATTTCCATAAGTTGGGCCGCCTCCGGAAAATTAAAAAAATCCCAAAATAAAGCCAACAAAAAATACACTGCAAACAGAGTCAATGGTAACGAGAGAAGTTTAAGATAATGGCGAAGGATTGTCATTTTATTTTTGTTTATTTGGTCTATATAAAGCTTCATCTGGTAAACTTTCTAGAACTTTTGCCGGTATAGTTTTATAACCATTCAATAAGGCCTTAACTAAGCGATGCATACCATCAATAACCTCTCCTTCCAATACCAAAACAGGATATGAACAATCAGCTTTTTCTAATTTTCTTATATGATAAGCCCATTCATGGTGTTCGTTTAATAGGTCTTCTATCTTAGGAAACTTTCTGGCCGCTAATAGTAATTCACGTGGAGCCATTCTATTTTCATAACTATCTATCCAGCACATATCATCTAGAGCCATATTATCTAGTAAGTTTACATCCAATTCGACTGTGGGTAGGTTTTTTGTGATTTCAATTAGCTTATATACATCATAGTCATTAAACCCCCCATCTCTACTTAGGGTGTGAACATCTCCAGGAACACTTTCTTTTGGAAATTCAGTAGACATTATTTATTAAGTTAATGATTATATTGTAACACTCTGAAAACATGAGCATCCCCCGCCGGAGAATCTGGTGATAATAAGATCAACTCACCATTACCAAAGTGAAACTGTAGTAAAACATTCTGCCAATCCAGATTATAATAACTAGCATAAATCATCTTGCCAATATCGCCATGCGTAACTAGTAAAACACTTCCATCTTTGTGTTGTATTTTGATTTTATCCAGCAAAACTTTAGCCCTACTCAAAACTTCTGGAAAGGTTTCTCCATTCTTTACCTTTAGAAAATAAGTTATAATTTCGGCCCTGAGAATATCTGGCGAACACATCTTTTCTATATCGGCCACTTTTTGCCCAGTCATTACACCAAAATTCCTCTCAATTAATAACGGCTCTATAACCGGCTTTGATGCTCCCAAAGTTTTGGAAATAATTTCAGCGGTCTCGAGCGCTCTTTTGAGTGGAGAACTATAAACAATATCGAGGGTGATACCAGCCTCTTTTATCTTACCAGCCACTTCATTAGCTTGTTCTACACCTTTTTCTGTCAAAAGCTGGTCACGGTGTCCGTTTAAGATACCGTTCAAATTATCTAAATCTTGGCCATGTCTCGCGATGTATATTTTTAGCATCTATTTCTTCTTAATCAACTTTAGCAATTCTGGGAATTTGGGAACCAAGAAATGTCCATTTTTGTCATTGTAGATGTGCAAGGTAGCCTCAGGTAATTTAGCTTGATACTTGTGAGCATGAGACACTGGCACACAGGTATCATCAGCCGAAAACATTAAGTGTACTTCCGGACAGTTTTCCATAACCTTAGACAGATCATCTGGTAATTCAAAACCGTTGGTTAAATCTTCTTCTTCAGAAGTATCGTCAAACGGCGCACAGACCAAAAATAGTCTTTTGATTTTCAAGGGAAATTTATTTTCTGCTAAATATCTAGCCAAAAAGATTCCACCTAGTGAGCTACCAATTAAAATCACCCCGTCACGAAGTAATGGAATATATCGCTCGAAATGAATTTTCCAATGCTCGTATTGAGCATTTTCTTTCAGTGGCATGGTCGGTCTAATAAATTGAAACTTTCGCCCCAGCTTTTTTTCTAAATATTCACTGCTCCAGCTCGCCCACTTATCTAGGCTAACCGTTCGATTCGCCAGATAATCTAAATAATCTTTTTCGGTTCGAAAAGTCATCCCGCCGTGGATCAGTAGCACTTGAGTTGGATTTTTCATTTTAACCCAAAATCAGGACGCAAATACCCGCCACGATTAAATAAGTAACTAGGTTTGAAAGACTGTCAGAGAAAAATCGTTTCCAAGCAAGAGACCCTTCGGTTTTACCCCAAAGTAAACCTTGGCCAACCATCGGTACAGTAAAAGCAATCCAAATCATTACTGCATAAAAGAAAACAGAATTTGCCGACCCACCAGACATAAGAGTGTAACTTAAAGTGCTAGCAAAAAATACTGCAGTTAAAAAAGACAAAAACATTTGACCCAAATAAGTCTTCCACATTTTTGGCTTAGCTTCAGCAATTAGCTTTTGCTGTTCTTCTGCCGATAATTTATCAAAACCTAAATACTGCATATGCCACTTACCCATTGGCGTTGCATTTGAATACCAAAAAGTTCCCACTACCGCGCTAATAATTGCCCCAAGCACACCCAATAAAATTATTGTTATCATAATTACTTAATTATAGACTTATTCTTGAAATGCTTCAAACTATTTGATGCATTTGTTTTAATTTACCCACGACGCGCCGCCTCGATTTTTGCCACATCTAATTTTTGCATAGTCATCATGGCATCAAAAGCTCTTTTGCCTTCAGCCCCACCAGCAGCAAAAGCTTCCATCAAAGTGCGTGGCACAATTTGCCAAGACACACCCCACTTGTCTTTACACCAACCGCATTCACTCTCCTTTCCACCATTACCTACAATTGCATTCCAATATTTATCAGTTTCTGCCTGGTCTTCGGTTAAAATTTGAAAAGAGAAAGCTTCACTTTGTTTAAACATCGGACCACCATTTAGGCCGACACAGGGAATTCCACAGACAGTAAATTCAACGGTTAATGGATCCCCTTTCTTCCCATCAGGAAAATCATTTGGAGCATAAAAGACTGAAGTTACTTTACTATCCGGAAAAGTTTTAGCATAAAAATTTGCCGCCGCTTCGGCATCTTTTTCAAACCAAAGACAGATGGTGTTTTTGTTGGTCATGGGTAAATTATAGCACATTTACCATCTCCATCGCCCTCTCAATTATTCGATCACTATTTGGACCCCAGTTAAAATAGTGTTTATAGTCGGCGGGGTTAATTATTTTAATCTCAGTCACATCGCCCTCAGTATCTTCATCTGCTAAAAATGGTCCATAAGGCTCTACCAAGCAAACAGATTTGGTTTGCATCACTTTTCGACCATTACTTTCTATATTAGTCTGCAGACCAATAATTTTCTGCTTTATCACTTTCATATTCGTCTCTTCTTTAACTTCACGAATTACCGCTTCTTCAAAATTTTCGCCAATCTCCACACCACCACCAGGCAGGCTCCACACACCCTTCTTAGCTGAATAAACCAAAACTATTTTATCTCCATAAAAACAAACGGCATGGACACTGTTTATATTCAGATCCTTAACCAAGTTAACATCATCTATATCTTCATAAACCGAATCAACTGTCTCACCAGTGATTCGACTTTTGTAAGAGTGTTTAATTTTCATTGGCTGCCAGACCTGGATTCGAACCAAGATACACGCCTCCAGAGGGCGCGGTCCTACCATTAGACGATCTGGCAAAAAGCTTCCAGCTTTTTGTCCCGAGGGTTTCTCGAGGGACTATTAGCTATCTGCTGAATCAAAGAATACCTTAAAAACAGAGCTTTTTCAAGCATTTGACTTTGAAAATAGTGGGTGTATAATTGTATGTACAAGTTGGGGTAACCCATTTAAGGGCCGTCGCAAGACGGCCTTTAGGATTTATAGGATGACTGCGGTGATTTCATTATAAGAGAACAATAAGCTACCTTAACGTTCTCATTCTCTAGCTCTGAAACTTCAAACAATTTTTCTTCTAATCTCTTTCGATCTAAAATTCTGCCTTGATTAAGAATCACGAACCTATCCATGTCTGAGTGGGCAATCTTATAATACCAATCCCCAATATGGACCTTTGTTGTTAGTGGTAATCCTAAAAAAACATCACCTGAAAACTTTTTCAAGATCAGTACTGGACGAATAAAATTTTCACCCTTACCGATAATTTCGTGTCCGATATTTAGTCCGAATCTACACCAACGAATTTCCCCTTCTTTAATTTCTATTGACGGTCTACTCTGGTCAATATTTTTCTTAAGTTTATTCCATTTATCGAAATCTTTTTCCATTACGGCGGAATACTAGCACAGAAAATCCCCACGTGATTGGTGGGGATTGTGGAAAAACTGACCGAGGTTGGTACTACACCTTCAAGTAACGGCGAACGGCCAAGTAGCTAGCCACTCCACCAAGAGCAATACCCGAACCAATGATAATTAAGAATAATTCACCAAAGTTTTTTAGGTAGAAATCAAAAAGATCGAGGCCAACGAAAAAGTTTTTAGAAATACTACCGAGCCACAGAGCAAGGAAAAAGAATATTACCAACACCAATGCCGCCGCCACCAAACCATAGAGCACACCAGACACCACAAACGGCCCTTTCACATATCGGCCAGAAGCTCCCACTAGGCGCATCACGGAAATCTCTTCTTTGGAAATAAAGATAGCCAAGCGAATGGTATTAAAAGTAATGACGATTGAAATGATTAGAAACAGAACCGCCACCCAAAAGCCGACGGTATTAGCCGCACTAGTAATCTTGGTTAATTTATCAATAATAGCTTTGTTCTGATAATAATTTACTTTTTCAATCATCGAGCCAGCGGTACCCTGCTCGGAATTATCTAAAAACTTGGCAATGCTTTCATACTGTGACGGCTCTTTAGCTTTAATACTAAGTGAGGCAGTTAAGGGATTGCCGCCAATTTCTTCTAAGGCTTGCAGGGTTAAAGCGTCATCCTGATGTCTTAGTTTAAATTCTTCAAGGGCCTGTTCTTTTGTAGTGTAAGTAACGGAAGCCACCTCTGAAATACTCTCAACACTTTTCTTTAGACTTAAGATATCCGCCTCCGAAGTGTTTGGAGTAAAATAAACACTAATATCAACTTTATTTTTAATTTCTTGCAGAGCAAACTTCAAGATCGCACTCGTAAAAATAAGCGAGGTGATCATAAAAAGGGTAATAAACATTACCACCAAAGAAGAAAGTGAAACGAAACCATTACGCCAAAAACTGGTAAGGCCAGCGCGCAAAACTCTTTTTAATTTAGTGGTAAACATATTTAATTTAAATTATAAAATATAACTGCCATGCTTATCATCTCGCACTACTTGCCCATTTTGCATACTGATCACTCGGTTTTTTAAAGAATCCACTACGCCTTTGTTGTGAGTAGTTAAGATAACGGTTGTACCTAAATCATTAATCTTTTTCAGAATTTGAATGATCTCAAAAGTATTTGTTGGGTCGAGGTTGCCGGTTGGCTCATCGGCTACAATTACATCTGGCTGGTTTACAATCGCGCGAGCAATCGCGACACGTTGTTTCTCTCCGCCAGATAGTTCATGGGGAAAGCTATACATTTTGGAAGTCATATCTACAAGCTCTAAAACGTGAGGAACATCAGCAGCGATCTCTTCGTCAGTTCGGCCAGCCGCCTCCATCGCAAAAGCAATGTTTTCATAAACAGTCTTATTTGGCAAAAGACGGAAATCTTGGAAAACGGTACCAATTTTACGTCGTAAACTGGTGATCTCTTTTCCTTTTAATTTATGAACGTCGGTAGATTCATAAAAAACTTTGCCCCGTGTAGGTTTTTCCTCAGCCAGAATCATTTTCAACAAAGTACTCTTGCCGGCACCAGAATGGCCTACAATCGAGACAAATTCTTTAGGTTTGATCGTCAAAGTCACCTCCGAAAGAGCGACGGAACGATCCGAATACACTTTTGAAACTTTCTCAAAATAAATCACCTCCTTATTGTACCAAAAAGTCTTCGATGTCACCAGACAAAACATCATCAACCTTGGCAGTTTCCACATCAGTACGATGATCTTTTACCATTTTATAAGGATGAAGGACGTACGAACGGATCTGGTTCCCCCACTCAATCGAAGTATTTTTTGAAATCGATAAGCCTTTCTCTTTGGCCACACGCTCCTCTTCTTGCTTGGCGTATAATTTACCCTTAAGTATTACTAAAGCTTTTTCTTTATTTTGTGCTTGCGAGCGTTCACTAGTAGAGCGTACGGCCAAGCCTGTTGGGATATGAATAATCCGGACAGCGGTTTCGCGTTTGTTTACATTTTGCCCACCCGGGCCACCCGATCGAGACATTTCAATTCGTAAATCAGTTTCTGGAATTACTAGATCAGTTGTTTTTTCCAACTTTGGCAAGAACTCGACCAAAGAAAAAGAAGTCTGACGCAAACTTTTAGCATTAAAAGGTGACAATCGAACCAAGCGATGTACACCACTTTCATTTTTCATTCGACCATAAACCCCCTTGCCGGATACTTCCAAAGTAATGTTACGATAGCCACCATGATCATTTTCATTCTGGTCTAGCACATTATAAGACCAACCCTGCTTATCAAAAAACTTACAATACATCTGCAAAAGCATTTTAGAAAAATCCTCGGCATCATCCCCACCGGCCCCAGATAGAATCGTAAAAATTGCATCACCCGCATCATATTTACCTACCCCAGCAATTTCCGCCTTTAATTCGGCGATCTGTTTTAAAGTCGCTTGGGCTTTATTTTTATCAGCCCAAAAATCAGCCGAGTTCATCGACGCTTCTAGCTCTATTAGTTTTTGTTTTTTTTCGTCCATGAGCCAAAGGTGAGGATTGAACTCACGGCCCCCACTTTACGAAAGTGGTGCTCTACCAACTGAGCTACTTTGGCTTAGTTTAGTACTACAATATGGAGCCGTTGACCAGGATTGAACTGGTGACCTCGTCATTACCAATGACGTGCTCTACCAACTGAGCTACAACGGCACCGCCATAGAATAACCTATTTAAAACTTTTTTTCAATACGAATTCTAAAATACAAAAACCACCCTGCGCGGTTATGGGTGGTTTTGTTTTGTGATCTCTCTACGGAAGTAGATTGATCAAGCTGGCGCTGTTTGGAAAATCTTGGGCTTTAACCAAAATTGTTTGGACAGCGTCGAAGAACATGAGGAAAGTGGTCTCTAGTGCGTGGAAAATATCCGGCACCAAGGAACGAATCATGATAATCGCCAGGCCTAAACCCAGCACTCTGAATATTGTCATAAAATATTCAAATGGTGGGAAGCCTTGCACTACTCGACGGCAGTGTCTGCACGATAAATCATGCACTCCCCTCGCCAGACTTCCGAGATTACTCCGAAGCTAAGCGAGAGGCGCTCCAATTCAGTTTCAAACAACTTATCCCTACACTAGAATTATATCATATGTGCTATACCACGCAAGTTTTTTGGATAGAGAAAAAGGCGAGAGGATTATCCAGGCCTAACGCCTTTCTCCCTCGCCCTTCAAGCCGCCACCAGAAAATCCTTGATTTTGAATATCTGGTCAGCCGCCTCATTACCTTCGAGCGCTCGTGTGGGAACATGATTCATCTGTAGATGATGAATCGCCGGAACCGTGAGGTTCTGAAATATGTTCCAACGATGCTCAAACACTTGCTCATCGAGATCGTCAACACGATTTGCTCGGGTTAGATCCCGACCAGCCTTGGATTGTTTAAAACGCTCGAAACATATATTCTTCGGAACGTTCAAGACAATCTGTTTGAATACTTTTCCTTCACGGTACTGACAGAAGATATCTTGAAACTTCATCGCCTGCTTTAGATCCCTGATGACTCCATCCAAAACGACCACCGGAGCCGAACCGAGAAATAGCGAGCGAAGATGATTCGTCAACACTTCCATATATATTCGATCAGGCACAAGCTCACCAAGCTTCATGTACCCTTCGATTTCCTTACCGAGCGTGGTTCCAGTCTTTACGACATCTCGTAAAGCCTCCCCCATAGAAAAAATCTCAGCACCAGGTTCGATTTCTCGAATATTTCGACCGGCCCTACCCTTACCGACAAGCGGGCCGCCATTTAAACTAACAACGATTTTTTTCAATCTACACCGTCCTTCCGCGCTGTTGCGCTCTTGTTTTACTTACTAACTTTAAAAGAACACATCTTTGGCACACGCCTCAGACGCTAAAAAGATAACATATAGAAGAAAGTGTTTCAAGAGCGCGCTCGATGGGACTCGAACCCACGACCTCTCCCGTGACAGGGGAGCGTTCTAACCAGCTGAACTACGAGCGCATGCGTTATACATTAGCAGAAAAAAGCTTGAAAGACAATTCCCTACTGTGTCGACGGGTGGATTCGAACCACCGACCTTAGCTTTATGAGTGCTACGCTCTAACCACCTGAGCTACGCCGACATATTTTGACACAGGAAAACAAAGCTAATATAACATTTTTAGCCGAAAAAACAAGCTTAATTCGTGTTGCGGGGGCCCGATTTGCACGGGCGTCTCAAGGTTATGAGCCTCGCGAATTACTGTTACTCTACCCCGCTTTCCTTACTATATCACAGGTTTATATAAATTCAAACTCTCTAAACACTACTTCATACAAACCAATCACCCGCTTTGCTTCACGATTGTTTATTGCAAACTCTGTTCCCTCATGAGCAATTGCATTACGGATTTTATGAGCCTCCCAAGCGCTTTCAATGTTAGTGAAATCACTTGGCTCAACCGCTTTTAATTTCTCGCCAATACTATCCTGATGATAACCAATTTTCTCTAAAAGATCCCCCAGCATGATATCGCATTCCAAAATAGCCAATTTCCAATCATTTGGATTTTCTGAATTGATATGTTTTACCACACTCTCCCAACGTTCATTTACGATTGGTGGCGGAGTATAGTCTTCTACTTTTTCCTCTTCTGGGTCTTTAGCTTTAAAAGGCACGTCCATTAGGGCTCTTTGTTTAATAACTCGGTCAGACAGATAGATAATTGCCACCACCAAAAGTAAGGACAAAATAATCGAGAAAGAAAACAACCTAGTCATCAATGCAGCGATATATTCTGGCAATACATACCATAAAGTAGTTACGCCATTAGTTAGGCCACTTGTATCAATCTGAATATTATAAGCAGCCACCGTAAGTGTCAAAAACATCCCCGCCCAGAAAATTTCTTTAAACTCTAATTTAGAGAGCCATTCAAACATATCTAGTATTTTACCAGAGGTTTAAGCTTTCTCAAAGTCGCTACCCGCCTTAAATAGATTAGCTTCAGCCGAATGGTCGGCCATCAGTTGTATGCCCAAAGGCAATTTACCAGAAAAACCAGAAGGAACAGAAATAGCCGGCACACCCACCAAATTGGCGGTTACAGTAAAGATATCTTCTAAATACAACTCCAGTGGATTTGCCGATTTTTCACCAATTTTGAAAGCTGGACTAGGAGTAGTTGGAGTAAGAATGATATCAACTTCTTGAAAAGCTTTTTTAAAATCATCACGGATCAAATCGCGAACAATATTAGCTTTGTTGTAATACGCATCATAATAACCAGAAGATAGAATATAGGTGCCAAGAATAATTCGGCGTACCACCTCCCGACCAAGGCCAGCTTGGCGAGTCTTGAAATAATCGTCAACTGAATTAGCACCGTTTACGTGCAAACCGTATTTTACGCCATCAAACCGAGCCATATTCGAACTCACCTCAGCGGGAATTAAGGTGTAATAAACGGCTAACGAGTAAGAAAGATTCGGTAAGCTAATTTCTTTTACTTCATAGCCAATTTTTTTAAATTTTTCTACTGATTCATTAAAGTTTTTTAAAACTTCAGGATTAAGACCATCGGCTTTCATCGCTTCCTTTGGAATACCGATTCTCAACGTCTTAATCTCCTCCTTTTCTAAGGAGGAGTCCTGAGTCTTCGAAGGGAGGTGGTCGATCGTTGTACTATCCATCACGTCTTTACCAGCAATAAAATCAAAAATAATTTGTGCGTCATCTACATTTTTAGCGATCGGACCGATTTGGTCAAAAGACGAACCCATCGCCATCAAACCATGACGCGAAACTGCACCGTAAGTAGGTTTTAATCCCACCAAGCCAGTAAGGCTAGCCGGCTGGCGAATCGAACCACCAGTATCAGAACCTAAAGCCACTAAAGCCATATCACCAGCCACACTCGCTGCCGCACCACCAGAAGAACCGCCAGGGACTCGTTCTAAATCTACAGGGTTTTTGGTTGGTCCAAATGCAGAATTTTCGGTCGAACCACCCATCGCAAATTCATCCATGTTTGTTCGGCCAATAAAAACTACTCCAGCGTCTTTTAGTTTTTTAATTACCGTCGCATCATAAGTACCATGATAGTTTTCCAGCATTTTTGAAGCCGAACTAGCGATTCGGCCTTTAATTAAGATATTATCTTTAACGGAAATCGGTATACCGGTTAAAAGAGTAACATCTTTCTTGTTTTTGATTCTCTCGTCTGCTATTTTTGCTTGTTCCAGTACATCAGAATACACTTCCAAATAAGCATGAATTTCTTTATCAAACTTTTTAATGTTTTCTAGATAAGCTTGAGCCAAATCCACCGCGGTATATTTACCACTTATTAAATCTTCATGAGCCTGTCTGATTGTTAGTTTTTTAGTATCAATCATAATGGTATTTTACTGCTCAATTATCTTCTTGACCGCCAAATAATTTTTCTCGGACTTTGGAAATTCTTTGACAATCACCTCAGTATTAGAACCAGTCGCGTTCGCATTAGCATCTTCTCTGGCGACATTACGCAAATCCGGCAGTTTTCTCTCTCCACTAGTATTCGAAACTGCATTTTTAATCTGATCCACATAACCCAAAATATCACCAGCATCTTTAGCTAGTTTTTCTTTTTCTTCTTCAGTAATTTCTACCCTTGCCAGCTTCGCCAGCTTGGTAATGTCGTCTTTGGTGATCATAAAATGAATCTTAGCATATTTAGCTAATCAAAGCCAAAAACTCCTTTTCATCCAACACTTTTACCCCCAAAGATTGCGCTTTAGCGAGTTTAGAGCCCGCTTCCGCTCCGGCCACCAGATAAGTAGTTTTAGCTGAGACAGATTCAGAGACGTCCCCACCAAGAGCGCGGATTTTTTCTTTGGCCAGGTCGCGATCCATAGTTTGAAGGGTGCCGGTGAGGACGAAAGTTTGGCCCGAAAGTTTTCCACTGGATTGCTTCGCACCGCTCGCAATGACGGAGGTAATTTCGACTTCTTTTAATAAAGCGACGAGGACTTTTTTATTTTCTTTATTGGAAAACCAATCCACTAATGCCTGCCCAACAACCGGACCAACACCATCTAGTGATTGTAAATCTTCAAAAGAAGCGTTGCATAATTTTTCGATAGTGCCAAAATGCTTAGCTAGGTCAATTGTGGTTTCCTCCCCTACCTGTGAAATAGATAGACCGACTAAAAATCTTGGCAAAGTAATTTTGCGAGCCTTTTCTATCGAAGCCAGTAAATTATCTACCGATTTTTCAGCAAATCTTGGTAAGGCCAACAAGTCCCCTCTCTTCAAGGTAAAGATATCTTCATAGGAAGTGATCAAATTATTATCTAAAAGGACGTCAATAATTTTCGGTCCACAACCATCAATATTGAAAGCTTTTTTAGAAACAAAATGATAAAAACGTCGGCGTTTTTGCGCAAAAGAATCTTTACTAACACAACGCCAGGCCGCTTGACCAGGCACTCTTTCAATCCGTCCGTCACCACCACAATCAGCGACAAATTTAGGAAAGGTATACGGCTTCTCTTTGCCGGTTCGTAAATCTTTTAAAACAGAAACAATATCCGGAATCACATCACCCGCTTTTTGAAGAATCACCGTATCGCCAATGCGCACATCCAATCTTTTTATCTCATCCTCATTATGCAAAGTGGCACGCGACACCATCGAGCCAGCCACCCGCACCGGTTTTAAATGAGCCACCGGAGTCAGCACACCTGTTCGCCCCACCTGAAGGACAATATCTTCCACCACGGTTGTAACTTGCTCAGCTGGAAACTTATAAGCCACCCCCCAACGTGGAGTTTTACCGGTATAACCTAATCTTTCCTGAATTAATCTGGAATTAATCTTAATCACAATACCATCCAAAGCATACTCCAAGCTGTCTTTTTTCTTGGTCCACTCTTCATAAAATTTTTGAATACCATCAAGCGAATCCACCACCTTGTAATACGGATTAGTTTTGAAACCGAGCTCTTTCAAGGTTTCTATTTCTTCAGCTTGAGTCTTAAGTTTTTTATCTAGTTTATCAATGTCATAAATAAAAGTATCTAGTTTTCTTTTAGCTGTGATCTTTGGATCAAGCTGTCTAATCGATCCGGCACCAGCGTTACGTGTATTAGCAAAGATTGGCTCGCCCACCTTCTCACGCTCCTTATTTATTCTCTCGAGTTCTTTTTTATTCATCCAAGCTTCGCCCACCACAACCGCATCTACCTTTTTATTTAGAATAAAAGGTATAGATTGTATAGTTTTTAGGTTCTCAGTTACGTTTTCACCAATCTGACCATCACCACGAGTGGCTCCTTGCACAAATTCACCGTTCTTATAAGTTAAAATAATCTTTAAACCGTCGATTTTTAATTCCAAACAGTATTCTAATTTTTCATCTTTTAATAACGGTTCTTTATCAATCATTCTCTGTATTTTCTCAATCCATTGTTTTAAATCTTCATAATCAAAAATATCATCAAAAGACCACTGCCTCACCTCATGCTCAACTTTGGTAAATTCTTTCAATGGTTCACCGCCCACTCTTTTAGACGGGCTTAAAGGCGACACCCACTCTGGATGTTTTTCCTCAATCGCCACTAATTCTTTCATTAGTGAATCATAAGCCTCATCGGTAATCTCTGGTTTATCGTGTACGTGATAAAGCACGCGATGATGTTCAATCAGTTTAATCAGTTTTTCGTAACGGTCTTTCATATTAGTATGTCTGGTATATTGAACGTTCTACCCGATCGTCGCTAGTGTTGTCATAGCCACGCACCTCAATCCTGGTAAGAATGGATTGGCTGTCGGCCCAACCTTTAGTTACCGTAAAGTCATAATAAGGACCATCTAAAGAACCTGTTACGGGCTGATCGGTAACCGTTAAGGTCACTTCTGGCTGCTGAGTATCCTCAGAATCAAAACTTACTAAATCGCCCAATTTAATATCATGATACAGAGCGTATTCTCTGCCACTATCGGCGGCAAAGAAGGAATAAATAGACTGACGGGTGGCAGTAGAAATAGACAACTCTTTCAACGTAATATTAAAGATAGACAGACCGATAGTCAAAAGCAAGCTCGCAATCAAGACCGAGAATAACAACGCAAAACCCCTATTCTTTTTTTGTAATTTTCTGTTCATACTAATAATTATAAATTAAAGTATTAACTACTACCTGATTACCACCCCAAGAAACCGTTACAGTTATTAAGACTTCATCACTAGTACTACTATCGCCATTTTTCCAAACCATTTCGATCTTTCTAATAAATTTAGTATCTGCACCAGTGGCTGGCTGTTGTCTATAAAAATTATCCTCGTCACGGACCATGACCGTTCCATCATAAGGCGCCACATCGCCACTAATAGTATCAATTTGGCATTCAGAAAAACAATCACTAAATTCTGTTAGGCCCGCCCAATCAAAATCATTATTAATTGTGATATTGTCGCGACGATTTTTAATATATTCGATAGCATCTTGCGCCAAGTAAGCAGCGATCATTTGGTCTTTAGAATACACAGCTGATGATAACCCTTTTTGAGCAATAGTGATTGGTGCCGCCACCGCTACCATTAAAATGGAAATCGCCACAAGCGCTTCAAGTAAAGTGAAACCTTTATTATTCTTTAATTTTAATGATTTCATTTTATTCTCTAATTCTTAGTCGCTGAGCGATGCTTGTCTGTAAATCAAACTTGGTTTTAATTTGGTCCTGCACACCGGCCTCACCACTTAAAGTAATCACTACATAAGGTTGACCGTCAGTTAATACGTAAAACTTCATATCAGTTATATCTACATCTGAGGAAGTAATATCAACAAAAGCTGGAGTCACGCTTGAGCTATTAGCAATTCCTTTTTGGATTTTATTAGCAGCAGCGTTGTAAAGATAACTTATATATTGATCTTGACCATCACTCTGCACGTTAGATTTATAACGAACCCCCACATCACCCGTCGAAGAACAGGTAGTAGCATCACCGCTATCATTAAGGCAAGTATAGCCAGTACCCATACGCATATCTTTAGAAATACTTTCTAGAGCAAAATTCACGTTATCAATTGCAGTCTTAATAGCTTGAGCTTTTTTATTGGCATTGATTACATTCAAAAGAGCGCTTGTGGCCACTACCATTACCACAGAAAAAACCGCCACCGCCACCAATAATTCAACTAATGTGAAACCTTTTTTAGTCATTATCTTGGTTTAATATAAATCAAGCCGTTCGACTGAACAATTACTTCACGTGTCGCTTCCTGGCTAGGGTTACCGAGTTTGATCGATACCTTAGAAATTCCTGTTATGCTTTGACCGCCATCTGTTACACCAGAAATAACCGCATCCGGATTCGGCCTTTCAAATAATATGGTCAACTTTTCTAGGTCACATTTTTCCGTAAAATCTTGACCGGCCGGAACAAACCGGCATAGAGCCTCGATTTGATTACCGCGGCGAATTAGATTTCTTTTTACACACCCCTCTTCCACATCACAGGCGGTCAAATCACTACTTACAAAATCTCCAATTTCATTGATATCGGCAAACAAAATAAAGGAAGTTGGGTAATTTAGATCAAAGTAAGTACCGTAAGGAACAAAGTTACTTTCACTACCTACGGAAAAGTTTTTAATATTGATTCCATAGGTCTGTGCTTCGCGGATAGTTAAAGCCGTTTCATAAGACAAATTGGTAAGTAAAATACTGCCATTAAACTTGGCTTGGCTAACCAAAACCACACCAGTTAAGGCAGCAAAGATACTTATAGTGACCAAAAGTTCAACTAGAGTGAAACCCTTCATAGACTCTATTATAACACAAGTCCCAGACTAAAAATGTCGATCGGCCAGAAAAATGCGATTAAAAAACCTAGTATTAAAAACGGAGCAAAAGGTACTTCAGTCTTACGACCCACAGAAACACCAAACCAATGTTGTTTTGAAGCAATAAGTAGAATTACACTCCACAAAGCACCCAACCAAAAAGCCAAAACAACAGCCGAAGTGCCATACGCTGGCCCCAAAAACCAACCAATCGCTAAAATTAATTTAGGATCACCATACCCCATCCAAGTTTGTTTAGACAAAAAACAAATTAACCAAAAAGGAGCCGCTAGAATTATTCCGCCCAAAATAAAGCTCAGCCAATGATCTAGATGATAAATAAAAATATTTGATACAGCCAATATTCCAAAAGTCACTGCCAAGCCAGTTGGAATAATTTTATGTTTAACATCATAAACCGCGATTGCCAGAAGTACCGCCGAAGTAATGAAACCCAAAACCAAAATACTTGGTTGAAACAAAAAAACTAGCATAAACAACAGACCAGTTACCACTTCCACCAAAGGGTATTGCCAAGAAATTTTACTACGACAACCACGGCAACGGCCTTTTTGAAACAGAAAACTAAATACTGGAACAAGCTCTGACCAAGACAACTGTTTACCGCAAGTGAAACAAAACGAACGGCCGCGTATAGCTGATACGCCAGTGTTGTAACGCAAAATTAAAACATTTAAAAAGCTTCCAATGATCGTACCAAGAATAAAAACAGAAATAAGATTAAGGATGAACATTGTAAATTATATCTTCTGAATTATAAGCGCCATCAAAACCCGTATCAGTAAATCCGGAACAGTACTCATAACCCAGTGGAGTTAAGCCAGTTGAAACGCTTTCCAATGAAGAAAAAGTATTAGCTTCATCAACCTGGCCACTTGGTAATTCTAGGTCTGCACCAAGGTGATAATAAACACATTTACTGGAAGTAGGACGAGCTAGAGGGGTGTAGCGATAACCACCTCCGTTTGGATCAGTTATAGTGTCGTCGGTAGTATAGCCAGCATCTTTAAGGTTTTCTAAACTAATTGGGTAGCCTTCAGGATGTTGGTTATAATAGAGTGATAAAGCCAACTGTAAAGCAGCAATATCAGCCACCCTTTCGGTATCGCGATTCTTAGCTCGAATGTTACTAATTGAAGGCAAAGCAATTGCCGTTAGTATCGCAATAATTCCAATCACGATTAACACCTCTACCATAGTAAAACCCTTGTTCAATTTCATGCTTTTATTCTATCACAAAAAAACCACTCTCTCGAGTGGTTTTTTAAAGACAACTTCTGATTAACTACAAACACCAGCAGAAGCGGTACCAGCCTTAATCCAACCAGAATTATCTGCGCACCAGGAAGTTGCAGCGGATTTTAATTTAGTTATAGAAATTGCCCAGTTCTGACCATTTGCACTAGTAGTACAAGTCATTGTTGATGTAGTATCCATCTGAGAAGCAATCTGAGCTATCGCACGAGTGATATTTGCATCAGAATACATACCAGTTGTAACACCACACACAGCACCAGCACTACCTGTACCACTCAAAGCTGTTGTCCCGTCGACGTTGTATTTACCATTAGTATCATAATATAACTCGGCCTGAGTGTTAATCGTACTGAAGTTAGATTTAACAGCAGCATCTGCACCTTTAGCGCGAGCAGAGTTTAGAGATGCTAGAACAACTGACGATAGAATACCGATAATAGCGATCACCACTAGAAGTTCGATAAGGGTGAAACCGCTTTTTTTGTTTGAATGAATCATAAAATTTTTAAACTAATAAATTTATAAACTATACCTTATATTATATCACCTCCCCACCACAATACAACAAGCTAGATTGCCGAAGAGATATTATAGATCGGAATCAGAACCGAAGCCAAAAGAAAGGCCACACCAAAACCCAAAAATACAATCATCACCGGCTCGATAAGACCGACCAAGGTATCAATAGCGTTTACCACCTCCCGACGATAAAAGGCGGCTAGAGTCTTTAAAATATTACCTAGCTGGCCAGTTTCCTCGCCAATCTTTATCATCGCAATAAAGATACCTGGGATTTCTTTTGATTTCATCATTGCATCCGAGATCGAACTACCAGTTTTTACATCTTCTGTTGCTTTTTGGAGTAGATTCTCAAAAACTTTATTATCTACGATTTTGGAAGTTAAATCCAAACCACGCACAATTGGAATGCCAGACAGAAGCATCACATTCATATTGTCCGCAATACGCGAGAGATAAAGTTTTCGGTATAAAACCTGTACAGCCGGAAAAGTGATTTTGGTTTGATCCAAAGCCATACGGCCAGCATCAGTCTTTAGATAGCGCCAGAGAAAAAAACCACCAATCACTAGAGCGACCAAAATAAATACTCCATAATTTACAAAGAAGCCAGAGATTGCCAATACCACTTTTGTATAAACTGGAATATCTTGGCCAGATTCAACTAAAATAGAACTAATCTTAGGAATTACCACTGTCATCATCAACACCATCACCGAAATAAAAGTAAAGACAATAAATGCTGGGTAGATCAAAGCATTTTTCACCTTAGAAGTAACCTCGTGAGTACGATCAAGATAATCCGCCAAATAAAGCAAGGTCTGATCGAGCTTACCAGACTCCTCACCAGACTTAACCATGTTCACATAAAATTCAGAGAAAACATCTGGGTGTTTAGCCAAAGCTTCTGAGATAGTATTACCGCTCTGCAAATCACTTGCTACCTCAGATAATTTTGTACGCAAGACCGGCTTTTCTGCTTGGCTGGAAAGCAATTCAAATACTCGCAAAGCTGAAACTTGCGCTTCAAACAAAGTGGCCATCTGCCTTGATAAAATCACGATGTCTTTACTAGAAACACCAGCAAAAAGGGATATTTTCCTTTCTAATAAAGATTTTTCTTCTAATGGACGAATATCAGATAAAACCAAAGAGCGTTTCTGCAAGGAACTAATCGCCACTTCAATATTAACAGCTTCAATTGTTCCCTCTTTATTTTGCCCGGTTGGGTCTATGGCTTTATATTTAAAAATCATATCTTAATTTTAAAGTAATCTCTCTAACGCTTTTGGATTGTTTGAGAATAAGTAGGCATTTTCAATGGTAATTTCACCGCGAGCAACCAAATCAGCCAAACAACGGTTCATATCCACCATCCCGTCTTGCGAACTAGTCTCGATAACTGTATTTATCTCGTGGGTTCTCTTTTCGCGAATCAAGTTTGAAACAGCGTTATTGTTAATCAACAATTCATATGCCGGCACTAAGCCACCAGCAACTCGTGGCACCAAGCGCTGAGAGAAAATACCGGTCAAACTGGCCGCCAATTGACTACGAATCTGATCCTGCTGCGCTGCTGGGAAAGTATCGATAATACGATCAATTGTCTGGCTTGCACTATTAGTATGCAAAGTTGAAAAGACCAAGTGACCAGTTTCACCAGCAGTAACAGCCGTAGAAATAGTCTCTGCACCACGCATCTCGCCAATCAACACAACATCTACGTCTTCACGAAACATACTCTTTAAAGCAACCGCAAAATCTGCGGTATCAATCCGCACTTCACGTTGATCCACAATAGAACGTTTTTGTTCATAAATATATTCAATCGGATCCTCGATAGTTAGAATATGTTCGGCGCGAGTGTTGTTGATATAATCAATCATTGCCGCCAAAGTCGTACTTTTACCATGACCAACCGGCCCCACCACCAAAAAGAAACCTTGTTGTTTTTCGGCAAAGGTCTTTAAAATATCTGGTAGATTTAATTCTTCAAAAGTTCTAATCTTTTTGGGTACTAAACGCAGAGCAATTGAAACTGAACCCTGTTGAAAAAAGGCATTACCGCGGAAACGGCCTTCGGGAGCGGTATAAGAAAAATCAGCTTCTTTGTTTAAATAGAATAGCTCTAAAGCCTTGGCTGACAGTAGTAATTCTAGGATCCCCATTGTATCCTCTTTATTTAAAACGGGGTTTTTCACCAAAGGTAAAAGCTGGCCGGAAACACGAATTGTCGGATGACGACCTTCAGAGATATGAAGATCGGAAGCGCCCTCAGCAATAACTGTTTTGATTAAACCATCAAGAACTAGTTTGTAATCAATCATACTTTTTTATGTAGATTATAAATACGGGTTACCTCAGCTACTACTTCAGATGGAATAGTGGTGGCTTTAATAATATAACCATCCACACCCAAACTCTTAGCCTTCTCAATATCAGATAGCTGGCCTTGATTAGTTAGCATAATAACTGAAGCTTGTGGTGCCAAAGCTTCCTTCTTAATTTTTTCGAGTATTTCAAAACCGTCCATACCTGGCATAACAATATCAAGGAGAATAATATCTGGTTTTAGACCTTCTTTTATCTTTGCAAAAACTTCATCGCCAGAACTTGCAGATGTTACTTCAAAACCGTTCTTACCGAACTTAATTGAGTACATGTTCAGAAGGAACTTATCATCATCCACAATCATAACTTTAGGTAATGTATTTTCCATATAATTATTATATCACGATTAAAAAACAAACTACAATCCATTTACCTCACTCCAAGGAATTTGCTTGTTCAAGGCCTTTACAATGGCATCTTCTTTCATGGTAAGCATACCGCGTTTACGCAAAACTTCTGTAATGGCCGTTTCGGTTGGATTAGACATAATTAATTTTTGAATTTCACGATCAATCTCAAAACCTTCAAAAACCGCCACTCGACCCTTCACCCCAGTAGCACACTCGCTTGACGGTTCTGGTGCGTACACGTTTTCAAATTTCGGTAACTTAGAGCGGAATTCTGGTGGTAAATCCTTAAATTGATTATCAAGCATCATTTTAATACTATCATCCATTGGTATAGCCTTACCGGTACCAGGATAAAGAGTACGAACTAGGCGTTGAGCCAAAGCCAAAATCAGGGTTGGTGCGATCAAATAAGGGTCAACACCCATATCAATTAGACGAGGGATAACACCGATTGAATTATTGGTGTGGATAGTAGCTAGAACCAAGTGGCCGGTAAGCGCCGCCTGCACTGCTAGGCCAGCAGTCTCTTTATCACGAATCTCTCCCACCATGATTACGTCTGGGTCCTGACGTAAAGTGGTACGCAAACCAGTCGCAAAAGTATATCCAATTTCTGGAAAGACCTGAGATTGACTCATACCTTCGATATTATATTCAATCGGATCTTCCAAAGATAAAACGTTTAATTCCTCTTTGTTAATTTCTTTTAACATGGAATATAGGGTTGTTGTTTTACCGGAGCCGGTTGGACCAGAAATCAAAACTAGACCGTAGGGGCGTGTAATTGATCTTCTAATATAAGACAAGATATCTGGAGCAATACCCATTTCATCAAGAGGTTGAACCCCTTTCTCTTGATCCAAAATACGCATCACGATTTTCTCGCCGTAATAAGCTGGGAAAGTAGAAACACGGAAATCAATTTTACGGCCATCGATTTTAGCACTAAAGCGACCGTCTTGTGGTTTACGCTTTTCATCCAACTTCATGTTCGACAAAATCTTAATACGTGCCACCACTGCCGAATGGACACTGGCCGGCAAAACCAAGCTTGTATTTAGAACACCATCCACACGAAATCGAACTCTCACTTTATCACGCATGTGTTCGATGTGAATATCAGACGCACTACCTTCAGTCGCGTAACGAAGCATTGTTGCTACAATCTTTGTCACCGGAGCGTCTTCAACAATTTTAGTATCAATATTAGAAGCTTCGACTCCCTTTTCTTCACCAATACCAATATTTTCTACGTCCTCAGACAATTCCGTCTCTAATTCCGACAAGGCTTTGGTTACTTCACCTGATAAACCCTTATAATCTTCTAAAACTTTTTCAAAGTCATCAAGCGAGATAAGGTAAAGTTTGTAAGGCATTCCTAACTTACTAGCAATAAAATTCAAAGCATCGCGAGCTTCAATATTTTCTGGATCAACAATACCAATCTCAAGCAAACCATCCTTTACCCCAATTGGTACAAATCCATAATGACGAGCTGAGTCTTCGGAAACGTTTTTTAAAATATTAAAAGGAATAGTCTCGGCATCTATATCACGAATCGGAATATTGTAATAATCGCCCTTAGCTTCTAAAATCGCGGACTCACTAACCCCTCTCTTTAGTAAAATCTGTTCGGCTGGTATACCAAGATCATTAGCTTCCGCCTTTATCTTAGAGACATCGGCCAGCTTGATTATTTGTTTTTGCGCTAGTATGTCTAGAATGCTCATAATATTTTATTAACGGGCATTACTATCTGTACCAATTGGTGCAAAAGGGTTTGGTCTAGCCACAGGCTGATCTGGAATAACTCTTTCAAAACTTACTAAACTCTCAAAAACGGTACTCGAAAATATTTCTTCATCTAGAGTAACTTTATTCAATCGATTAAGGAGCGTTAAAATAGCTTGACCATCAATAAATTTTTGTTTATTTAATTGATCCACAGCCAAGGCCTTATCACCTAATTCATCCGTGGCAAAAAAAGATTTAATACCAATAAAAGCAACAACAATAATGATGACTGATATTACGATTTGTTTTATTTTTTGCGTCATATCTTTATTTTAGCCAATAAGTCTTTAAACTAACAGAAAAATCATAAGTACCTACATCATTTGCATTAACAGCCAAATCGGTTACATCAACCAAACGCAGACTCTTCTCTAGATCTTTTAGGAAGTTCTGAAAACTTGAGTAGTTGGCAGCAACCGCAAAAGACAAACCGACTGTTCCGTACTTGCTATGATCAGCGCCAAGTTTCTTATTGTCAGTTACTGGTGCTGAATTCAATTTAATATTTTTTAAAACCAAACCGTGATTCTGAGCAATATTTTTAATACTGATTACCAATTTAATATTGTCAACATTATCTGGCAACAGCTCTTCCAGACGATTAATCTGATCTTCACTGAAATCGTTTTTCTTCTGGATCAAAGCATCTCTCTTTTGACGAATCTTACTTGAATTATTCAGAGCCTCTTGGTACTGAGCATCCTCAGCCAATAAACTTTTTACACTTCTATTTTCTTGGTCATTACCTCTGTAGTTTGGATCCACATAACCAAAAAACACCGCAATGGAGACAATTATTAAGATGATTGGAGTAAAGATGTTCATATTATTGCTGTGGTGTAACTAAATCCTCATAAGAGATTAAATTAGAATTTACAATCGCGCTAAAGGTAAATGAAATACTACCATCTTGAGCCGGACTAAAATCGGAAACAACTGGAGTAGAAATATATTCACGCAATCCATCCGCACCAAAAGCATCACTCTGTTTAGATAAAGCTTCATAGCTTTGAGCGCTACCGGTAATATCAATTTTTAACTGATCATTACCCACACTTGAAAATTTAAAAGTCTTTAGTCGAACGGTCTTTAACGTATTTTTTTCTAACATTAGAAACACTGGTGAGATAGCTACGTGTTTACTTAATAATTCTTCAGAAACTTTTATTCGATCATCGAGACGAATTAAAGGATTGATCGTACCCTCTTCATAGGAAGCCTTCGCAGCTGCTAAATCCTGTTTAGCTTGATCAATTTTATTTACCAACGAACCCTTCCACAACCAAACACCACCAGCGGCCGCTACGCTTACAATAAAAACAATAACTGAAAGTAGTAAAAAGAGACTAATACCAGTACTCTCCGATCGGCTTTCAACGATCGGTTTTTTGGGTATGAAAGATGTTTGCATGCGAGTCTCCATTTCTCTTATTATTATACAGTGTTAGTTAATATCCTGCAAACGACGCAAAGCTAGACCAATTGCCACCGCAAAAGATGGTCCGGCCTGTTTTAATACATTCTCTAAAAAGGCCGGATATTCGACCTTGGAAAAAGGATCTGCCATCATAACCGGAACACTAAAACTACTCTCGGCTTTTTCTTTTAGGCCCTTAAGCAACACTCCACCGCCAGTCAAGAAAATTTTACTGATAGTTTTCTCGTTTTTCTTTTGATAATTTAAAAGAACACGGCCAACTTCAGAAAAAATATAATCCAGAGTAAGTGAAGTAATTTCATTAATATTAGCCTGATCCCCTGGTTTAGCCATAATACCCTGCTCGCGTTTAATCTTTTCTGCCTCTTCAACGCTAATACCTAGGGATTTTGAAATAGCCAAGGTAATATCTTGTGAACCGCGAGAGATTAAATGGGAGGTACGCAAAATACCGTGCTCAATAATATAAATTTTAGTTGAACTTGAACCCATATCAATAATCATCTGAGGAGCTGTACCCGGCTCAAGAACTGAACGCATCGAACCAAAGATTTCGATCTCTGAAAAAGCGGTATCTAGACCAGCCAACTTGGTGACCTCTTTATTCTTTGCTAAAGCATCATTATGAATAACCACCAACAAAACATCAATTGTATTCTCTTCAGGTTTTTGTTCGCTATTTTGATACTCTGAAGCAATACTTTCATTTTTAGGAATAATCAAATAATCTAAACTAACTTCGGAAATCGGCACTGGGATATATTTACGGGCCTCCAATGGTACCATTTGAGCCAATTGTGATTCATCGACTCTTGGTAATTTTATGAAAGACACCAAACTAGAACCCATTGGAATAGATATACCGCACTTTTTTGTGGTAGTATTCGACTCGCGCAAGAGATCAGAGATAGCTTGAGCAACTTTATCAGCTGGTAGATTTGTTGCCCGGCCGATTTCCATACCAGCGTATGGACCGAGAGACAGTTCGCCGTAAGTTTCTAAAATAGCGCGGCCTTTCTTTTTCTTAAGCTGGACAAGCTTAACCGAGGAAGGACCAACATCGATACCAAGCACACTCTGGTTTTTTTCACCACCAAATGCGTTTTTAATTAAATCGAGAATATTCGCCATAAATTATGAAATATATACGACTTATTATAACATACCTCGCCGACATTCTGCTACCAAAACCAGCTGAGGTAAAAGAACTAGAGAAATTGGGCCCGACAGGGCTAATAGAAAACCTAAAAAGATCAACCGATGCTCGAACAATCTTTGATTATCAAGACCAAAAGTGCCGCCAAGCGATTTGGGAAATAAAATTCCGCGGAAATCAAAAATTAATCGAGGATTTCAGTACTATCTTGTATGACCATATAATAGAAGAGATTGGTGAATTGCGTATTTTTAATAATTTTTCAGAAATAATTCTTGTACCTATCCCCTCTTCACGTTCCACCTTGCGCGATCGAGGCTTTAATCAATGTCTTCTGATCTGCCAAGAATTAATTCGTATCGATCGCGCATCTGGCCAAAATAATTTTCAATTACCAAAAAACTTTTTACAGAAAAAAGTAAATACAGCCAGACAAAGTAAAACCACTTCTCGTGCTGATCGCTTACACAATTTGAAAAATACTTTCTTTGTTACCCCCTCGTCACTGCAAGCAGAGCGAAGCAATCCACCCCTCTTCATCCTCATAGACGATGTCATAACCACCGGAGCTACTATGAGTGAGGCCGTCCGCGCACTCCGTGACGCCGGTGCAGAAAACATACTCACCTTCGCCCTAGCACATTGATAATTAGGCTTATTTGGCCGTTACTTGACAAACGCATTATAATTTGCTATACTCATAGAGTTAGTGGAATGTTCCATTGACCGTTAAATACCCTACGTAAGGGTTGGTACATTAAAACAGGAATGGGTGTAAAATGCCCCTAAGTAGCAAAAAAGTCGGAGTGATTTCAGCTAAAGTGCTCCGACAACAACTCCAGGAACAAAAGCGTCTGGTTCTCGATCCAACTGACGTCCGCAAGGATGTCGAAGAATTCGCGAAAAAGTACGATCTCGAAATTCCCGAGGCGGCCGCCTTCTGCGCTGTACTCTTACAAGAGGCCTTCGCAGACACAATGGCGGTGCTAAGCGACATCGAGGGAGACTGGGTCGAACAGCACAGCAAGAAAAAAAACAAGAAAAACGAAAAATAACGTTGGTTCTGAACAGAATCACAACCCCGCAAAGCGCAAGCTAGCGGGGTTCTTTTTATATTTAAATCAGCCTACCAGTTCAAATAAGTGATCGTAAGTTGTAGCACAGTCGCAAAAGAAACCCAAAGTAGATAAGGAATCAAAATAATCGCCGTCCACTTCTCTACTTTATAATTATTTCGAATGGTCCAAATCAAGGTTCCTAGTACCAACAAAATATCAATAGCTGCCAAGACATTACTTTGTAATGTGAATTGAATTGGACTGAAAATTAAATTAAAGAAAATATTCAGGACGAAAGGTAAAATGACATAAAAAGAAATTTTCTTTTGCCAAAACAGATAAGCTAGGCGCAAAAAAGAGATGGCGATTAAAATATAAAGGACAGTCCAAACCGGGCCAAAAAGCCAAGATGGTGGTGCCCAGGTTGGTTTTATAAGTGCTGAATACCAAGTTGCTGTTTCATTCATACTGCTTATTATAACAGACAATAGATTTAATAAGAAATTTATGCTAGATTAATTTCACGGAGCCGTGTCAGAGTGGTCTAACGTACCTCTTTGCTAAAGAGGCAGGGTTTAATCGCCCTCGCTGGTTCGAATCCAGCCGGCTCCGCAGGAGAAATTTTACAAAGTAAAATTTAGGAGAAAGCCATGGGTATGGCTTTCGTCTGGATTCGAACGGATTGGCGGTTTACGACCGCAGCAGCGGTTGTCGCCAATCGGGTGCCCAGAAATTTTTGAGTGACGACGAAAAAATTTCGAGGGAGAAATTCCAGCCGAGCTTATACTATAACTAACCAGCTCTCCAACCCCAAGCAACCAACAACATCAACATTCCCCAAAGTAGAGTGACGAATAGAGCTACTGTAGTTACAATCTGTAATATCGCATTATTAAATTTGGCACCGACTCGATTTAGCCAAAACAAAGATATTAGCAATCCTATATATATCACAAATTCATTATTTAGAATCATTATTGCCACTGCAGAAACTATTACAAAAAACGATATCGGCGATATATATGCGTAAAATTTATTCATAGAGACATTATACCATAAACACATGAACCCCTTCATCTCTAAAGTCCTCTCTATTGTCCGTAAAATTCACAGCAGGCCGTCGGGACTAATAGAGATTTTAAGACGCGAGGGTGTTATAATAAATTAATGAACTACCCCAAAATACCAGAATGGAATCCTGAAGAATTAGAAGTCATTGATTCAAGAAAAATGGATGAGCTAATTTGGGCAATAACAGACAACCCCCTTTTGAAGGTATATTTTAGACAAGCCAGAGAAGATGTATTTGAGATAGAACGGATTAAAAACCCAGATTTAAAAATAGAAAGGATGAATCGAAAATTGATTATCAATTATTTAAGAGAACATCTTGGTTCTGGTGAATATGAAAATGAAGAGGCCAAGAAATCTTTAGAGATAATTTTGGAATCCGCTGGTATTATATAATTTTTAGAAAATAAATAAAAAGAACGTGGGGTGCCGCCGAAGCAACACCCCACTCTTTTCCTAGTTAGCCGAATCGGCGAACCAGATGATCGTCATTACCGCCGCCAAGGAAAAGTTCAAGTGCAACTTTTCCTTCGTGAAGAACCGGACCGGTTGGTGTCTTGTTGACTTGTGGAAATGCCACAATTATATCGCTCGGGTGAGGAGCGATTTTCTGTTGTGGTGGTTGCCCAAGATCCCAAACACCGTCACCGATACCCTTACCATCTGATGTCATAAGAACTCCTTCCGTTTGTTTAACTGAATCCAACACTACCACAATCCTTTACAAAAAGCAAGTTTAGTCGTGAAGGTGTTTGGAATTTTCTATTTCCCCACTTTCATCACTGTATGAAATCTTTTTCAAACCTTTTTCAATAAACCACAGCACTGTGAAGACAACCAAAGTTAAAAGAGTGGCAATTGTCGCTGGAATATACAAACCATATCCACAAGCCATACCAATACCCGCTGAAACCCACAAGCCAGCCGCACTAGTTAAACCAGTAGCTCGATTATCTGAACGATGAAAGACTAGACCTGCGCCAATAAAACCAATACCGACAATTATTTGCGAGGCAACACGTAATGGATCCACAAAATTACTAGAATTCATCAAACTTGCTGCAACGATACTAGAGACAATAACAAAAAACGCCGAGCCCATCGAAACTAAAGCATAAGTACGCATACCGGCTGTTTTCCCAGCTAAGGTTCTCTCTACACCCACTAAACCACCCAAACCAATCGCGACTGCTAAACTAATTAAAATATCTAAGGTTGTAAATTCCATAATGGATAAATTATATCACAGATATGTTAAGATACGCATGTGAAAATCCCCGATCGAAAAAAAGCTTTGGAAAAGATGGGTCTGAAAACTGATCTAGACCTGTTATATCATTTCCCCACTCGCTACGGTAATACCTCAGAACAACAAAACATCTCTGGCTTGATAGCCGGAGAGACTGCCGTTATATTTGGCAAAATTCGAGATCTAAAAATCAAAAAAGGCTGGACCAAACGCGTTCCAATTGCTGAAGGTTACATCGAGGATTCAACCGGCCGAGTAAAACTAATTTGGTTTCATCAACCCTACATTGCCAAAATGTTTCCAGATGGTTCTAGTGTTCGCATTGAAGGAAAAGTATCAGCACGCAATGGCCAATTCAGCTTACTAAACCCCAAAATCGAACGCGCTGAAACTTTAGAACCAGCCGATGCTCTTTTCTCTAACAATAATGAGCACCACCTATATCCAATTTACCCAGAAAGCAAAGGGGTTACTTCCCTCTGGTTTTATCACACCATCCAAAAAATCCTCAAGAGTGAAGTTCTAGAAAAAATTCAGGATCCGATTCCAGAATATATTTTAAATACTTACAAACTACCAACACTAGCCACTGCCCTAATTTGGATCCATGCCCCACTAAAGGAAGCTGACGCATTAGCCGCCAGAAAAAGATTTGCCTTTGAAGAAGTTTTTTTGATTCAACTACAAAAAAAACGAGAAAAAATAGACTGGGAAAAAGAACCAGCCTTCCTGGTTAATAAAAACATAACCGACCTAAAACCGTTCATTGATCGTTTCCCCTTCCAAGCCACCGAAGCCCAGATGAAAGCCATCGAAAATATTACGACTGATTTTAATCGAGGCTATCCGATGGCCCGATTACTTGAAGGTGATGTAGGCTCTGGCAAAACGGCCGTAGCCGCCGCGACCGCTTATGCTGTAATTACTTCTAGACCCAAAAATCAAAATTTTGGGCACTTGCAAGTCGCCTATATGGCTCCAACCGAGATTCTAGCAAAACAGCATTTCGAAAGTTTTATTCAATACTTCACCTATCTGGGAATTAATATTGGCTTAATCACTGGTAAAGAATGCCGAAAATTTCCTAGCAAAACTAATCCGAAGGATTGGACAAACATTTCTCGTACTCAACTTTTAAAGTGGGTGGAGAACGGCGAAATACCAATACTAATCGGGACTCATGCTTTGATTCAAAAGAGTGTCGAGTTTAAACATCTCGCCTACGTCATAATAGATGAGCAACACCGTTTCGGTACTTCTCAGAGACAAAAACTGGCTAAGAAAAAAGAAATACATCCTCATCTTTTGTCCATGACCGCCACCCCCATCCCTCGCACTCTGGCTCTGACTGTTTTTGGCGATTTGGATTTAACCTTGCTTGATCAAATGCCGGCCGGCCGTAAACCGATCATAACGGAAATTGTTTTACCGAGCGAGAGAACCAAAGTCTATGAAAAGATAAAGACCGAATTGGAGGCCGGCCGGCAAGCTTATATAATCTGCCCCAGAATAAACGAACCAGACCCAGAAAAACCTGCCAGCGCAGGCTGGGAATCGGCTATAATTGCCAAATCAGTTACCGAAGAAGCCGAAAGATTGGAGAGAGAAATATTTCCGGAATACAAGGACCAAATTGGCATCTTGCATAGCCAAATGCTTCCCGCCGATAAAGAATATGTAATGCAAGAATTTAAAAACGGCAAAATAAAAATATTAGTAGCCACTTCGGTGGTGGAAGTAGGTGTTAATGTCCCGAATGCGACTATTATTCTGATTGAGGGTGCTGAACGTTTTGGTCTGGCACAGCTACATCAATTGCGCGGACGCGTGATCCGAAGTAATCACCAAGCCTACTGCTTTGCTTTAGCCGAAAGTAAAAGTGAAAAAACCTTAGAGCGCTTGAAAGCTTTTAAGACTGCCAAAAATGGTTTTGAATTGGCCGAATATGACCTAAGTTTGCGCGGAGCTGGCGAATTATCTGGCGCTAAACAGTGGGGCGTATCTGATATCGGCATGGAGGCTTTGCGAAATTTAAAAATGGTAGAAGCAGCTCGTACCGAAGCCGAATATCTCTTGAAAAATGATCCTGATTTAGAAAAATATCCAGTCTTAAAAGAAAAACTCACTCAAAGAAAAGACGCCGAGATTCATTTCGAGTAATTGCCGAATGAGGTAAATTAATATAAGATTCTGAATATCCACCTGTAGCTCAGCCTGGTTAGAGCACAGAGCTTATACCTCTGGGGTCCTTGGTTCGAATCCAAGCAGGTGGACACTAATTTATATTCAAACTAACGATCTGGCTTATAGTTTTATCTTTGTAAGGGCCATGATAAATTTTTAGATCTTTAAAAAGTTGATCATGACGAGCTCTACCTAAATCAACATTAATTACATTTGCCCCATTTAGCTTTTGCGAACCATGTATTGGCGCAAGCAGTCTGGTCGCCAATCTAGCTAAAGTGTCTTTTTTTGAATAGATGTTAAGTATTTTAATTCCATTCAAAGATATATTCTTATGTTTATTTATTGAACCAACTAAGATTAAATTACTAACATCATCAATGGTGAAATCTGACAAAGCATCAGTAGCAATTAAACCACCTAGGCTAGTTCCCACCACAATAATATTGTAATCTTTTCGATACTTTTCAATCGCTTTTTTCAATTCGATTACAGCCTCTCTCTTGGATAATGGATTAAGATCAGACTTCCATTCTACAGCCTCTACCCTCTCAGATTTTGTATGCTCTTTCTTTAGCCAATCAGGGTGTTCAACTTTGTAATTTGGCTTGGCATTTATAAACCAGTAGCATAAATTTATGAACCACTGAAAAAAGGTAACATGTGATGATAAATAATTTACCCCTTGAATATATAGAGTAAGGTTTTTCTTCATAGCCTATACCTGATGTTCGATATCTTTTTTCTTTTTCGGAATAATACCGTGAGCAATAATTATTTTCTCGTATTCTTCTCGCTCAACAGTTTCCACCTCCATCAATCTTTTAGCCACAGCATCTAACGCTTTACGATGTTCATTAATTATTTGCTCGGCTTTAGCTCTAGATTGAGACATAATTTCCGATACTTCAGAATCAATCAACGCACTAACTTTTTCTGAGTATTCTTTATCACCTACCCCACGTGAGCCAAATAAAGTATTACCACCATTACCCTCGAGAGCTAAGACACCAATTTTGTCGGACATACCATACTTGGTCACCATCTCGCGCGCCAGAGCAGTGGAAACCTGTAGGTCATTTGATGGACCAGTAGTTACATCGTCCAAAATCAATTTCTCGGTCACATAGCCAGCCAATGAAACTGTAATATCATCCAAGAATTCTTTTTTACTCTGTAGCTTCTTGTCTTCTAGTGGCAATTTTAAAGTATAGCCTGCTGCCCGGCCACGAGAGATGATTGAAATTTTATGAACTGGGTCTGCATAAGGTAAAACCGAAGCCACAATCGCGTGGCCAGCTTCATGATAAGCAGTTAATTCTTTTTCTTTCTTAGATAATAAATGTGATTTACGCTCTGGACCAAGCATCACCTTCTCGATCGATCGAATCAAATCAAATTGAGATACCTTAGTGCGATTTTCCCGCGCCGCCAAGATCGCTCCTTCGTTCATCAATGAATATAAATCCGCACCAGAAAAACCAGGAGTACGTTCTGCGATTACCTTCAAATTCACATCTTCGGCCAAAGGTTTTTCATTCGCATGAACATTTAAAATCGCTTCACGATCCGCCCGATCTGGAAGATCAATAGTTACTCGACGGTCAAAACGACCTGGACGTAGTAAGGCTGGATCAAGAACATCTGGGCGGTTGGTAGCAGCCATAACAATCACTTTTTCAGTTGGCTCAAAACCATCCATCTCTACTAGAATTTGGTTTAAAGTTTGTTCGCGTTCATCATTACCACCACCCATACCCGCACCACGCACACGGCCAACCGCATCGATTTCATCGACGAAAATAATCGCTGGTGCCATTTGCTTGGCCATCTTAAATAGATCACGTACACGAGATGCACCAACACCAACAAACATTTCCACAAATTCAGAACCAGAAATCGAGAAAAAGGCTACACCCGCTTCCCCCGCTACAGCGCGAGCCAATAAAGTTTTACCAGTACCTGGCGCCCCCATAAGTAAAATACCTTTTGGAATTCTAGCGCCCATTTCTAGGAACTTTTTCGGATTCTTTAGAAAATCTACCACCTCAGATAATTCTTCTTTTGCTTCTTTAGCGCCGGCTACATCTTTGAAAGTAATTTTTTGTTTTTTATCAGTTGGCAGAATCATTCGCGCTTTGCTTTGACCGAAAGTGAAAGCTTGCACACCAGCGCCCTTCACCTGTCTGGTCAGGAACCAAATAAAGAAAGCAATAAAAATTAGCGGAATTAAGAATGGACCAACAACAGATAGCCAATAACCAAAACCACTTTCGGATTCAATATTTATTTTCACCGCCAACAATCTCTCTGGATCAACTTTATAGTTGGTTAATGTCTGACTTAGTGCTGTTCCCTCCTCTTTTTTAGATTCTTTTACTATCTGTTCGGTGCTAGTGCCTACAGCAAAATAAGTAATAAGTAAATCATTACCATTCACCGCAATTTCTTTTACCTTGCCATTGGAAATATCAGTCGCCAACTGAGAGACTGGGATGGATTCAGTCGGTTTACTACCACTCGTAAACATTGAATAAATAGAGACGATTATCATCAATATCAAGATGACATTCACGACATTCGATAATAGTGGATTTCGGCCAAGTAAGCCGTTTTTTAAAGGATTTCGCCGTTTATTCATGGGTTTTTTATGGTTTGGATTAGACATAAAATACATCATAGCATAAAATTATAGGCAGAGTGAACAAAACCTTAACGGGAGAATAGATATGTCGTGTCCCCTAACAAGTAGATGCCCTCATCACAAGCCTGATCGAGTCTGGTGTGGAGAACCTGAGGAGGTACATAGACGCTGCGATCACTATGCAGACAGTAAACACCTTCCAGAACCACGCCACCACAAAAAGCCACCCAGATGGGATGGTAAAAAACAAAACTGAGACCCTGTGTTTCAGCCGACGAAAACAGCCGAAGAAATTCGGCTGTTTTTTGTTTAAGATGGTGGAGATGCCGGGAATCGAACCCGGGTGCAAAAGATTGCTTTCGATAGTTCTACCAAGTTTAGTTAATTTAATTCCGTCTTACGACAGAGTTCGGTTTAAAGTTTTAGAATCAACAAAATGACTAAAAACCTAGTCCCTAATTTCAGTCCGACTCGGGACGACGTCAGACTATAACCCAATGATATTTCACCCGACCCTACTTATTGGATGTGGGTAGAGCGGATGCCGCTTAGGCGAACTTAATTAAATTAAGCTGCGTAAGCGAAAGCAAAGTTGTTGGCCGCAAAATACGGAGACACAACAGACTTTACCTTGGAAACAACGTTATTAGCAGTTGTTTGTTTATTGGTAGATTAAGGAGTTCACAATAATGCTCCACTTGGCGTAACGAAGAACGGATCAGTTGTCTAGGCCGATCATCCCCATTAATTATTCTCCTTTCAAAGTTCGGCGAATCTCTCGGTCGGTTTCCCGCTTCTTGATCGTCTCGCGTTTATCGAATTCCTTCTTACCGCGAGCAATACCGATTTCAAGCTTAAGCTTGTGTTTATTATTATACACCGCAATAGCTGTAATTGTCAATCCTTTCTTACTGTCTACTTCTGCCAGCTCAGCAATTTCTTTTTTAGTTAAAAGCAACTTACGATTTCGACGAGGGTCAAAATCTTCTGGAGCATTCTTTGGTTGCAGTGGAGCAATGTTGGCGCCGATCAAAAAAGCTTCCCCGCCACGGACGGTTACATATGCCCCCTCCAAGGATCCATGTTTCGCTCGAATAGCTTTTACCTCGAAACCCAAAAGCTCGATCCCGGCGGTCATTTTTTCCGTGATTTCATAATTAAAGTAAGCTTTTTTGTTCTGTATCAAGCTTTCGCTCATGCCAACTATCTTAGCATGTTTAATTGACACCGGCGACTGTTTTGAATATTATTTATGATGGATTTGTGCATTAAGTAAATAATAACAACAAGTGAGAGGATGAAAAGATGGCGTTCCTATATATTGCCTTTGAAAAGGGCGAGTCGATTAAACCAATAGAGGGGGTTCACCTCCTCACTGCCTATGGCGCTTCCGTCTCTTTTGAGGCGGTAAAGTTCAAAGACAGCAAAGCAGTGGAAACTAAACTCACTGAGGATGGCTGGATCGTAAGGACCAGTACTGTCCCTGGAGTCTGGTTCTTGGCGGACCACTTCATTCTCGCCTAACCACCCCGGAGACCTCGGTTCGCCGGGGTTTTCCTTTGTCTACTTAATTTGTATCTTTTATAAACTTGTGGTATAGTTTCATACGAAGTGAACATTAACCATTAACCAAAGAAGGAGGCCTTATGGCCGAATCAGACAAATCTCCAGTTTTCAAAGTTGGAGATATAGTGAAACTGAAAGATGGAATAGAAGGTGTTAGAGACAACGATGCCATCATTCCGGCCAAAAAGATCGAAGGCGGTAAGGTGATTGGGACATGGAAAGTAGTTAACAAGCACTTTGTGCTTGTAGAAGGAGTCAAACCTTATATTAACCCTGATCACCTAGAGCTAATCGCTCCAGGTTAACCCCGCGAACAAGAGGAACCCCAGTGGGTCTTGTGGGCGGGGTTTCTTCTTGCCTAAAAAAGCGAAATATGCTATAAATACAGTCTCGTGGGCAATATCAAAGTAAGAATCAATCATCAAATTAAAGCTCCTGAAATGCGGGTTATTGGCCCGTCTGGTGAGAATTTCGGTGTGATTCCGCTTCGAGAAGCCATGGTTAAGGCGCAGGAACTCGGTTTGGACCTAGTAGAGATCTCTCCAACAGCCAACCCCCCTATTGCTAAGATCGTAGATTTTGGTAAATACCAATACGACGAGAAGAAAAAGCAAAAATCAGCCAAGGCAAAAGTAAAGACTATCGATACTAAAAATATCCAAGTTAAAATTGCCACCGATGAGCATGATTTACAGTTGAAAGCTAAAAAAGCCTCTGAGTGGCTAGCCGAAGGACACCGAATCAAAATTGATTTGTTCCTAACTGGCCGAGCCAAGGGTATGGACTTCAACTTTTTGAATGAAAGACTAGACCGAGTCTTAAAACTGATCACTGAAAAATACCGAGTCGCTGAAACACCTAAAAAAGGACTAAAGGGACTAAGTATGGTTATCGAAAAAGCTTAAAGCTAAATTATTTATAAATATATGAAAACAAATAAATCATTCACCAAAAGACTACGCGTGACTCGCCGCGGTAAGATCATCGGACGTAAAGCTGGCCAAAACCACTTCAACTCCAAAGAACGCCGTCGTAGCCAGTTGTCAAAGAAGCGTACTTTGTTGGTTACCTTTAAAAACAAAGCAAAAGCTCGTTTCCTAGTCGGAGCATAATTACCAAATCTAAAGAAAAAACATGACCAGAGTAAAAAGAGGAGTTCTAAAAACCAAAACCCGTCGAAACCTATTAAAACAAGCTAAAGGTTTCCGTTTTGGACGTTCAAAGAAAGAGGCAATGGCAATGGATGCCTTGATGCACGCTGGTGCTTATGCCTTTACCCACCGCCGAGACAAAAAAGGTGCAGCTCGTCGTCTATGGAATGTAAAGATTAACGCCGCTCTACGTACCGAAGGCCTATCTTATAGCAAATTTATTGGTGCCGCAAAGAAAAAAGGTATCGAGGTAGACCGCAAGATCCTTGCGACTCTAGCTGAGAAAAACCCAGAGTCATTCAAACGAGTAGTAGCTCAGGTTAAATAACTAGAACTCCAATTCCACTGTTTCCTTATACTGTGGGTGAACAGCATTAACTCCGAGATTATCTCGGATTTTTTGCACCAAAAATAATGCAGACTTTGGCTCCCCCATCACCACGAATACTTTTTCTAATTTACCACCATCCGCCGCGGTCGCCACAAAATCTAATAGATTGTCTGAATCTTTGTGCGAAGAATAGCCTGGAATCGAATCGATCTTGGCTCTTACCTCTTTCTCTTCACCAAAAATCCTAACAGTCTTGGCACCATCTTGTAATTGTCTGCCCAAAGTACCGGCTGATTGATAACCAACAAACAAGATCTGGGCATTAGGGTTGGACATATAATGTTTCTCGTGCAAAATCACCCTACCACCCGAAGACATACCTGAACCGGCCATAATTATCTTAGGGTTTGGCATATTATCTATCGCTTGGGATTCATTGCTCTGCACGGTAAATTTTAGACGCGGAAAAGAAAAGATGTCGTCACCGGCTTTAATATCAGCTCGTACCTTATCATTAAAATCTTCTGGATATTGTTTATAAATCTGCGTAATTTTAGTTGCCAAAGGTGAATCAATAAAAACCGGAATCTGCTCTCTTATCTCCTGATTCTCAAATAATTCGTTCATTTCATAGATCAACATCTGAGTTCTTTCTAAAGAAAAGGCTGGGATAATCAAAGTTCTTTTGTGTTTTATCGCCTCTTCAATCACGTGCTTAAGTTTTTTCTTTCGTTCGTCTTTAGGCATGTGATTTCGATCACCGTAAACACTCTCCATCACCATGTATTTCGCATCAGTAATATCTTCGGTATCTTTGAGTAAGATTGACGGCGAGTTACCAAGATCACCGGTAAAAACCATCTTGGTACCGTTATAAGACAGTTCTATCATAGAAGAGCCTAAAATGTGCCCAGCATCTTTTAAATAAATACTGACACCATTTTTAAGTTCATGCTGGGTATGATAAGGCACGGTATGCCACATAGTAAAAGCCTTAGCCACATCCTTAGATTCATACAATGGTAAAATGCCTTGCTCACGAGCTTCCTGATCAAGCAATTTAACCGCATCTTCTAATAAAAAAACCGACAAATCCTTAGTTTCTGGATTACTTAAAATCTTTCCTTGAAAACCCTCCTTAACCAACTTACCGATACGACCAATGTGATCAGTGTGAGCATGAGTCACTAATAAAAAATCAATCTCGGCTGGATTATAAGGAAATGGCGCACGATTCATATTATCTGCCACTGGATCGCCTTGAACCAAACCACAATCGACTAATATTTTTAAGCCGGCAATTTCTAATAGAAAGTTTGCCCCAGTGACCGTGCCGGTTCCCCCGCAGAAAGTTAGATTAGCTTTTTGTTTCATCAGTATGTTCAACTAAACCAACCTTACCATAAAAGGGATTCAATGGGTCACAGATACCATTAATACAGCGTGTCCTCTTAATAAAATAAAGATAAGCCAAGACACCACCAAAGATATCACTTAATAGATCGAAAGCGGTATTTAATGTATAGCCCGGCGCTAAAGCAAAAGTGAAGCCACCATAATTTTCTAAAAGTTCCCAAACTACCCCCACCACCCCAGCCGAAATAACGGCAATCGAAAAACTCTTGGCTCGATATTCTTTCATTGAACTAATCTGATTCAAGTAAGAAGCCAGCCACAAGAAAACTAAACCGATCCACAGACCGGCGGTGGTGTGAACCAATCGATCAAACCACGGATAAGACCAATACCAAGATAAATAAGATCCAGCCACGTGTAAGGCAATCAAAACCACCAGGACTACAAGCGAAGCTGGAAATGGTTTAGTTTTAAGCATAGGATAATTATAACACTCTTAATTTAGATATGATATTTTCAAAAATATAATCATAACTGCTCGAATAAACAGAATCTCCCTGTTGGAAAGTATAGATAGAATAAAGGTTGCCATTGTAGACAAACATTATCGTACGGTTTTTTATAATATAACCATCAATCTTAGTTGTACCTTCTATTTTATAAGCAGTAATACCAGAAATCTTAATCTTACTACCAACTGGTCCTGATATTTTCTCATTACGATCCCAAGATTTAAGCTCTTCATTATATAGGGTGTCTAAATTGTATTTATCGGAATCTTCTTTATACACACCAAAAAATTCTGAATAAGCATCAACCGCATCTTCCCGAGGTGCAGACATCACCAAAGCTAGCTTAACATTACTTGTTGATGTTGATATTTTCCAATCTTTTGGGGAGTCTAGAGTTAAATCACCAACTTTATATTCACCCTCAAGATCTAACTTCTTCGGATCTTGAAGATATCCAGGTACGGTCTTTTCATCTGTAGCGGCAGATATAAATGAATCTATATAATCTTTATAAAGTGCAATACCTATATTCGAACCATCTGCGAAAGTTGCCATAGTAAGCATGCCATAATAGCAACCATTTACACCAACAACTAGTCCGCCAGATGTCCCATGATTAGCAACGGCCGAAAGTTTTAACCATTGATTATTTTTACCCAAAAAACCACTGACTATACCGTTAGTCATAGTGATACTATCACCACCAATAGCAGGGTATCCTAAAATATACACCTGATCTCCGACAACTGGTCCGGTAAAAGTAAGATTATCACATAGATCATCTAGTGTTTCTCTGACATCCTTACGATTCGGAGGAAATGTATCTGAATCTGTTTTAGTATCATCTAGGGTCAGAACAGCATAGTCTAGACCGTAAGATTTTTCACCATCTACGTCAGACACCAAGTCATGGTACGTCTTAAAATCAGCCACTGGATATTTTAATTCATACAATAATCCTTCGGCTGTAGGAAAATAGATTTCACAACCATGGTAGATACCATTATTAAGAATAACGTGAGAGTTGGTCATTACACTAGGTTTTCCATTCAGTATAAAATATGATCCTGTACCCCTTTGTACATCTTTTTTATCATTATCACCATAACAAATTACACTCACGGTTGACGGGAGAACTTCGGTGTTTAAAATCGATATAGTTTTCTCTGGGGTACTTCCATTAAAAATGAAATAGATAACCATAAGACCAAATAAGACAACAGGAATAGATAAAACTATAAGAAACCATTTAATTACAACTCTAGCTATTTTAGTCTTAGGTACAGTTTGGATGGGTACTTGTTCAGATGTCACTGGCGGGGTTAGTTGGGACTCTGAGGCTAGATTTTGATCTTGATCCATTACATAATATTATCACAAAAATTGTGTTGTTTACAATCGATTAAAATAACACAAAACCCATTCCAAGTAGGAATGGGCTCTATGACGGAGTTACCGTATGGTATTCCCCAGAAAAAAATTCTAGGTGGGTGTCCGCAGATAGTCAGCCAAGGCCGCTACCGATATAAGACTCCCTGAAAAGTTGTTTAAGCTAGAAAATACCTTAAATAACTCCTCTCTAATTATATCTCCCCTGCCAAATTTCTTGCAAGGCTTTTTTGTGTTGTAATTTACTCCAAAAAGCCGTCTAGATTTACATCATACAAAATTTCATCTTGAATCAGACGGTAGTTGAGGATTTCTTCGGGTTTAAACCATAAAGCAATTTCCAAATTTGCTTCTTCAACATTACCGGAAGCATGGACAAGATTACGTATAGCCCGGCCATCAACATCAGAGATCTGGTAGGAGTCGAGGACAAAGTCACCACGGATTGTTCCAACGTCAGAAGATAGAGGCTCAGTTCCACCGGTCAACTTTCTTACAATACCAACCGAATGCACCCCCTCCCACACCATAGCTATTACCGGTCCACTACTAAGATAACGAGTAAGGTTACCTAAAATTCTTTCACCTACTTTTATTGGATCAGTTTCTTTAGGTGTCAGGCCTTTTTCTATATAACTTTTAATCGATTTTTCACCAGCTTTACGAATCCATTCAGGATCCAGAGTGTAGTGTTTCTTTACCAATTCCGCATTAGGCGCCACCATTTTCATTCCCACCAATTTCAAACCGCTACGTTCATAGCGTTGAATAATATTGCCAATCAAAGTTCGTTGCACACCATCTGGCTTGATAATTACTAAAGTTTTTTCTTTTTTCATAGTTGTTTAAGGTTTAATAATTGGTGGAACTGGTGGCTGAGTCGGTTTTTCATATTTCTTCAATATCTCTTGTTCCAACACAACTCGATCTTGACCGTACTTTTGATATGAAGCCTGCTTCATCTGTTCAATAACACCGCTATCGCCTTTCGGTGGAAATGGAACAAACAAATTGAAAGGTGTAACCGGCCGGCCAGAAGACAGCATTTTTATATAACAATTCAAATTATCAATATTCATCAAGTCACGAGCACTAAAGACTGGGGCAAACTGTTTCTCTAAATATTCTGCATCTTCTGAACTGACTCGGAAAGAAGCAATGGAACCAACGTTACCAAATACCGAATCACGAATCTTTTCATCTAGCTGGGCAATAAATTGATGCGCCACAGTTAAAGATAGTTTGTATTTACGTGCCTCAGACAAAATAGTTGAAATAGAATTAGTTGTTACGTTTTGGAACTCATCGATATAAAGATAGAATGGTGGCAAATCTTGACCAAAAGAATCCACACGAGAGAGCGAAGCCATCAAAATCTTACCCACAATAATCAGACCAATTAAGTTCGCATTAATTTCACCTAACCGGCCCTTAGATAAATTCACCAACAAAATCTTTTTCTGATCCATTATCTCGCGGAAATTGAAAGCTGATTTTTCTTGGGAAATAATTGGCCGCATAATATCGTTCTGTAGAAAGACATCGAACTTGCTAACAATATAAGGAACAATGTTAGCTAAAGAAGCTTCCCCACCCGCTTTCTCTGCGATTTCTTTCCAGAATTGAACCACTAGTGGATTTTTACATTTCGAGATTTTTAGTTCACGAAATTGCTTATTTGAAAGTACCCGCGAGACATCAAGTAAGGTATTACCGCTCGCTGGGTCTTCTAGTACCAACATTACGGCATTACGGAAATACTGTTCAAACATCGGTCCGCCAGCCACTTTCATGTCAAAGAGTTTATTAAAGATTGAAAGCATCTCATTCACCACGAAAGTTTTTTGTTCTGGAAATCTTTCATCAAATTCAAGCATGTTTAAACCCATCGGACGAGCTGTAAAACTTGGATCAAAATAGATTAGGTCCTGACGGCGACCCTCCGGAACATAAGACAAAACATCTTGAATATCTGAACCGTGGGGGTCAATCAAACACACTCCTTCACCATTCAAAATATCCTGACGAATCATCTGCTTTAACAGAGTGGTTTTACCAGTACCCGTCTGACCAATAATATAAAAGTGGCGCAAACGATCTTCAGGCGACATAAAGATATCAGTCTCTACATTGCGATGAATATTTTTACCAAGTGAAATACCCTTCTTAGCCAGATCAAGTGGAGCCTGAGCAGTACCAGCCTTGCTTTGTTTTAATTGTGAAGTACCCTTTATTTCGTGCTCTGGTAAGTGCATCATGGTCGTCACCTCACGCAAATTCAATGGCAATTTTTGCGACTCATTGAAAACGCGAAAAGAAAATTCACGAAGGAAACGAGTCAGGTCTTTTCCCGAAACCCTCTTGAATGAAAGTTTGTTATAACCGGTATTTTCAAACTGATTAAAAGCTGATTCCAAATCTGCCAAAATTGAATTAGCCTGCACCTCTGTCTCTGCCGAAGCGGCCAAACGAATATTCACTTCCACTACCGGCGAAGCAGTTTTATTATTTATATTCTCAATCACTTTTTGGTCTGCCGGTCCCGAGCCCATTGAGGGATCTTTAGTCTTTTTATCTTTAAAGAAATCTCGCAAACTACCCAGAACGGTCAAACGTGACATATCGATAGCTTCTTTCACTTTCATGCCCTTACTGATATCTTTTAAGGCTTGTTTATAGAAGTTTACATAGCGATCACCAACCGGCTTAATGGCAATTTGAATACTTGCTCCTTGGCCATCTTTTGCAAGTTTAGAGAAACTATTCAATAAAATATTTAATGGGTCATAATCAAATTCCGCATAAGTTTTTAGAGGGTAAATATGATTACTTTCTTGCTTAGCATAAGAACCACAGGCGGCGCCAGCTTCATTGAAAATATTATAATCATCTTTTTTCTCTAGCACCTTAGCTTCTGGGAAAATAGACAAAATTTGCTTCTCAAAAAGATTACGCTTAGTATCTGGTACTGAAATATAAAAGACAAATTCCTCGCTCTGGTTTGAATTAGCTAATTCGATTGTAAAATAATCAGGTACCAATTTTTCACCCGCTTGCCCGTTTAGGGAAACAGAAAGCATGCCAGCATAAAACTGCTCCATCTTAGAAATAAGCTCTTTCAGATTCCGCGCTTGCGTGTCATCACCCTTAGCACTAGGCAAAGAAATCTCGAATAGAGTCATCTTTAAAGCTTTAAACATCGGGTTTTTCTCTTCGTGGCCAGAGATTGGCAAACCCGCCTTGATATACTGAACCAGAAAACGATGAAAATCGTCATCTAGATGTGAATCGTTCATCCTTTCCACCACCAATAAAGCATTCATTAAGCCTTTGGTCTGTAAAACACCAACCAATTCTTCCATCTTGGCATCATGAGCCTCAGGTGTCAGATCAAGCACAATCGCCTCTACCTCAGCCTTCGGTAATTGATAATTTTTATGTAAAACCTCCTCAGGCTTTAAAGTAGTGTAATCAAGAATTTTTTCGGTCACCACTGCTTCAGTTGGTAGTTTTTCTCCTTTCTCAGCCAAAACTTTTTCATGCTTAGCTATTTCACTACGTAAAAAATCCAACTCTTCTTGAGGTGAAGAAAACTTTTGCTCAATTTTACCAAATCCTTGTTCCATTCAGAACAATTATAGCATAGTCAGAATTTCCGGACCATTTTTAGTAATAACAATAGTATGTTCAAAGTGAGCACTACGCTTGCCGTCGGCGGTACGATAAGTATAACCGTCAGAATCAAGGGTGATTTTCTTAGAACCCTCATTCAACATTGGCTCAATCGCAATCACCATCCCCTCTCTTAGCTTTTCAGACTTACCAGACACAACATAGTTCGGTATATACGGGTCCTCATGCACCTTATAACCTACACCGTGGCCACAAAGTTCTTCAACGATACCATAACGCTTTGGACGAACATATTTTTCAATCGCCAAACCGATATCGCTAACCAAATTACCTACCTGAGCCGCATCAATAGCCAACATCAGAGCTTGTTCAGTATCTTTTAAAAGATTCTGTGCCGTTTCGTCTATTTTACCAACAGCTACCGTAACGGCAGAATCTGTAAATAAGCCTTTGTGAATCAAACCCATATCAAGAGAAACAATATCACCCTCTTTCAATATCCGAGGCTTTTCATTTGGAATACCATGCACAATTTCATCATTAACCGAGGTACACAAAGCGGCTGGGTAAGGTCTCTTAGCGCCAACTGGTTTATAGTTTAAAAAAGAAGATTTGTCACCACCCTGCTCAATTAGCTCTCTGGCTAGTTTATCTAGATCTGCAGTAGAAACGCCAGGCTTAACCGCCTTTTTAACTTCAGCCAAGATAAAAGCTAAGCGTTTACCGCCCTCTCTTAGAATCTCGATTTCTTCTTTAGTTTTTATAGTAACTGCCATAACCGCATCTTAGCGATTTAAACCCAATTTAGCAAGCAGTTCGTTCTTCACATCCTCAATCGGCTGTTCACCGTTAACTTCAACGAAATTATAGTCTGGATTACTTTTATAATAATTTATTGTTGGCATAACCTCAGTATCAAACCAATTTAAACGACGCTCGATCGCTTCTGGTGTATCATCCTTACGCGCCCGAGCAATTAATCTTTTCATAGACCATTCCCGACTGACCTGTAAAAATATAACCGTTGGATTCACAAAACCATAGAACCTTAAAGCTGAATCTAATAATTGAGCTTCGTGTAATTTACGTGGACAACCATCAAAGATAACATTCTCTGTTCCAGTAAAATTATCTTCCAGATATTTTTCCCAAAGAGCCACCATAACAGCTTCAGGCATTAGGGTTCCTTCCTGCATTGCCTTACGGCAAAGTTCTTGAGTGTAACCTTCTCCTTGTACGAATTGACGCAACAATTCACCGGTCTCAATATGTAAAGTTTTACAGGTGCTTTGACCCTTATCACAAAGATGATCTGACAATAAATCAGCTTGGGTACCCTTACCACAGCCAGATCGTCCAATAAAAATAAAGACTTTTGGGTTTGGCATGATTATATTAAATTAACATCTAACTTAGACAGCCAAGCATCAACAGCGTCTATCTTGTACAATAAATCCTCTTTAGAAATCGCACCTCTGGCATATAAAGCCCTATAACCTTCTAACTCAGAGATTCTTTCTTCTAAATACACACCGGCTTCAGTTAAACGTTTTTTATATAATTCCAAAGTTTTATCTTCTGGCGTAATTTTAATTAGATCTTCGATATTACCAATCGCATCTACCAATTTAGAATCATAATATTTCAAATTAATAATATATTGGTCTAAATCAGCCAATAAATCCCTCTGTTCTGAGCTGATTATAACGGTTTCGTCTAAAACGATAGCTCGATAAGCAAAATTATAACCAACCAAAATCAAACCAATAATGCTTAGTATGGCAGATAAAATAATTATCTTTCTTTTATCTTTTTCTAATAAAAACTTGGCGCTAAGAGCAATACCCGCTATAGCCACCACCAAACCAAACCAAGGAAAAACCCAAGCCACCAATGATATTAAACCGAGAAAAATAGGAATTCTTTTCATAATTAATTAGATTGATTACACAATTCTTTCTTTAGCCAAGATTCACTTTTACCATTCGCCAACATTCGGGAATAAGTACTCATACCGGAAGCATCGGGGTTTCGTCTAAGACACTCTAGGTACACCCTCTTAATAACGGAAGAAGTATCTGTTTTTAATTTGGTATTATCTGTGACAATTGGTTCACCACCATTTTTCTCTAGAGCCTCGGCTGACGTACAAACATCGGTCTCAACCCATTTTTCACTTTTTGAATACATCAGACGATTGGTGTATTCCGCCATACCACTAGCATCTGGTGATCGCTTGAGACATTTCTTATAAACCTCAATTACCACAGATTCTGCTTCTTTTTTAGACATTCTTGGCTCATCCGAACCACCAAACAAAGAATTAAAAGCTTTCTTTACGCCATTGATTGGTATATCTAGAATTTGCTTAGTGATCTCTTGTTCACGGCGTACCAAATCAGTTAATGGCCTCAACCCCTCACGAACAAACTGATCCGCCTCTCTCGCGTCTCTTCTAACCAAATCTTCGGCCTGACGAACCTGATCAGTAACAGGTTCTATACCCTCTCGAACAAATTGATCGGTTTCACGAGCGTCACGACGAATACGATTCTCGGCATCTTTTGTAGGTTTTTCCAAAAGAGACTTAGTAATATCATTTCTGGCTTGAATAGGATCAACTATCTCAGCTTTTTTTAAGAGACTTTCTCTTTCCTCTCGCTCTTTTCGTTCTTTCTCCTGACGTTCCTTTTCGGCTTGTTCGTCAGCTTGTTTTTTTAGCAAAGCAACCATTTCCGCCTCTTTGCGAGCTTTTTCCTCTTCCTCTTTTCGTTTCTTTTCCTCTAAATCTTTTTTATGTTGAACCGCCACAGCCGAAGAACAAACTTGGGATTGCAAACTACTGGTAGCAACAGAGCTTAGATAAGCGGTTAATTCTGTAGTTGTTGGATTTCGATCAACGCAAGCTAAAAATGCTTCATTTATTTCGGCTGTCTTCTTGTTTCTTGTATAAGCCTTAGCCTCTTCCGAATTACATATTTCCTGATCGACCATCGCCAAAGTAATAGTACTATATTTAGAAATATATTTATCTACCTCTTCAGTCTTAGCATTACGACCCAAACACTTGATCGAAGCCGTCATAACCTCTGATCTAATCAAATCCTTCCTCTGTTGCTCTTGAGCTAACCTAGAAGCACCACAAATACTATCCTTTAAAGCTTGGATATTGCGATCCTTTTGATAGTCAGCATAGTGTTTAACCAACTCTGCTTCAGACGGCTCCCTCTTAAGACAAGATCGATAATCTGTAAAGATACTACTAAGAATTATAGGTTCGACATATTTAGTTCCATCAATTTCAGCAAATGAGTTCTGGGTATTCAGAAATAATGATAATAAAAATAATAAACCAATGAAAGTCTTTTTCATTGGTTTATTATAACACGCCCACTATCTTGAGCTAGTCTTTTTTGAATGGGAAACCAATGTAAGAAAGGAAGGCTTCAGCTTCTTTTTTATTCTTTGCTGAAGTACCAATAGTAATGGTCATACCGAACACATCTTTTAGATCCTCATCTGCAGTTTCTGGGAAAATAGTATTTTCCTTGATACCAACAGAATAATTACCCATTTCATCGATACCGGTCTTAGTTAGACCACGGAAGTCCTTAGTACGAGGGAAAGCAATCAAAATAAGCTTGTCGATGAATGAATACATGCGAGCACCACGAAGAGTCACTACCAAACCTACAGGGTCGCCTTGGCGAACCTTGAAAGAAGCGATAGACTTCTTCGCACCACGAGCAGATGGCTTCTGGCCAGTGATCTTGGTTAGACGATCGGTAATAGTTTCGATCTTCTTTTTGTCCTTAAGCGAACCAATACCAACGTTTACTACCACCTTAGTGAATTTTGGTGATTGCATAACGTTCTTATAACCCAAAGTACCCTTTAAGGTCTCGTAGGCTTTCGCTTGCTTTTCTTTAGCGGTTAAAATTTTCATAAATATTTAAATTATTTCTTTCTCTTGCTAACACGAACGCGCTTCTTGCCATCCAAAAGCATAACATTGGAAACATGGATCGGCATCGCCTTCTCAACGACTTGACCCTTAGAATTGGATCGGGTAGCTCGTTGGTGTTTTTTATGCATATTAACACCTTCAATCAAGACCATTGAGTCCGCAGGAAAAGCCTTGGCTACCTTACCGGTCTTACCTTTGTCCTTACCTGCAATTACTATAATGTTGTCGTTTTTCTTGATTTTCATAAAATTTTAATTAGACAATTTCTGGTGCTTTAGAAGCAATACCTTGGAAGCCCTTCTCGCCCACTTCACGTGGAATTGGACCGAAGACACGTCCCGCTAGAGGTTCACCTTTAGCTTTATCAATGGTAACTACTGCGTTTTCATCAAAACGAATATATGACCCATCCTTACGGCGATATGGAGAACGCTGACGAACCACCACAGCATAAAGAACATCTTTCTTCTTAACGCTTTTACGTGGTTCAGCTTTTTGAACAGACAATACAACGATTTCACCGATCTGAGCGTAGCGCTTCTTTGAAGAGCCAAGCACTTTAAAGATACGGCCAATCTTGGCACCGGTGTTGTCTGCTATGACGACGATTGATCTTGGTTGAATCATGTTATTTTTCTAAAATTACGAATCTTTTATCTTTTGAGATTGGTTTAGTCTCGACGATCTCTACTACCTCACCCATTTTGTGCTTGTTACCAGCATCATGAGCTTTGAATTTCTTCTGGCGCTTCAAGTACTTACCGTACTTTGGGTGCTTGGTGTAACGCTCTACCAATACCACCGCGGTATCCTTCATCTTGGTTGAGACAATTTTACCAGAGAGAATCTTTTTTTTGTTAGTTGTTTCCATGGTTTTATTTATTTAAAACAGTCAAAATTCGCGCAATATCTTTTCGTAAAAGACTACCTTCCTTTACATTACGAGTCTTGCTACCAGACAAAGCAAATTTGAACACTCGAAGAGCTTCACGCTTTTCTTTTAGAAGAGTCTGTAATTCTTTTTCAGTTTTTTTAAGTAAGTCTTTCATGATTTTAAATTAAGCAATGTCTCGAGTAACAATTTTGGTTTTTACGCGAACCTTGGTACCTCCCTTTCGTAGAGCCTCGCGAGCTTCAGCTTCATCCACACCGTCGATTTCAAATAGAATACGACCAGGACGAATAACAGCTTCATAACCCTGTGGATCACCCTTACCCTTACCCATTTTCACTTCGGCTGGCTTTTGAGTATAAGGACGATCTGGGAAAATACGAGTCCAAAGTTTACCGGTCTTACCAAGAGAGTGAGAAATAGTCTTACGAGCCGCCTCGATTTCTTGAGAACGAATACGGCCAGGGGTCAAAGCTTTCAAGCCAAAAGAACCGAATGATACATAAGTACCACGAGTCTCGTTACCGATCTTCTTTGGGTTCTCACGACCGGTGTGCCACTTTCTAAATTTTACTTTCTTTGGTAATAACATGTGATTATTTATAGTTAGTTTATCGAACTATTTTTTCTTAAAGATATCACCCTTATAGATCCAAACTTTGATACCGATATCGCCGTAAGTCATGTGTGCCTTCTCTTGAGCGTAATCAATATCCGCACGCAAAGTTTGAAGCGGAATACGACCCTTCTTTAAATCTTCTGAGCGGGCCATTTCTGCACCACCTAGACGACCACCAAGATAGATACGAACACCTAGAACATCGCGGTTAGCCATTACTTTCTCAATGGTCTGCTTCATTACTCGACGGAAAGGCATACGCTTTTCTAGACCTTCAGCAATGCTGTAAGCGGTAATAGCGGCGTTAGTTTCTGGAGATTTAATTTCCTCAATATCTAGTTTGAAATCAACTGGGAAAGATAGATCGTGACGCTTTACATATTTCAAAATATCGTTGCGAAGTTTTACTGAACCCTCACCACTACGACCGATCACAACACCCGGGCGTGAGGTCTTGATAATTAAACGACAAGACTTTTGGTTTCTTTCAATTTCAATTGAAGCTACATACATACCGCGCATCTTCTTTTCTAGATACTCACGGATCATAACATCAGCCTTTAGAGCCTTACGAAAATCTTTTTCCGAAGCAAACCAGCGAGATTTCCAATCTCGAATGATGCCTAGACGATGTGAATATGGATGTACTGTATGTGACATATTATTTATTTTTAACTTCTGGTTCGTTGACGCCTAAAACCAATTTAACATGGCTAGTACGCTTGCGAATTGGGTAAGCCACACCACGAGCGCGAGGCATACGTCGGTACAAGATCGGACCAGCATCAACGGTTAGAGATTTAACAAAAAGATCTTCCTTGTTCAGTGAGAAGTTTGCTTTCGCATTCGCAATCGCTGAATTTAGAAGATTCAAAATAGGATCAGAAGCACGCTTGACGGTAGTCATTAGAATGTCGCTTGCCTTCTCTACTTTTTTACCACACACCAAATCAGCCACTAGGCGAACCTTACGTGGTGACTGTCGATAATCATTTAATTTAGCGGTGATGTTCATATCTTTAAATTATTATTTTTTAGCTTCAATAGAGGCTTTAGCGCTTTGAGCTGCATTAATTTCTGCTTCCTTTTGCTTCATATCAAGCTCTTTCTGCATCTTACCTCCATGGCGGTGGAATTTCTTAGTGTGAGAAAACTCACCTAGACGATGACCAACCATATCCTCGGTTACAAGAACTTCGATGTGCTCACGACCATTGTGGACACCAAAATTGAAACCAACCATTTCTGGAGAGATTTGAGAGCGACGAGACCAGGTTTTAATCACACCGGTTTCGATCGGCTTTTTACCTTCTATCTTTTTTAGAAGTCTTTCATCGATATATGGTCCTTTTTTGATTGATCGTGCCATGTGTTTATTACCTTAGTATTGAAGCGTTATATTAGCAAAATTGGGCTAAAAGTCAATTATTTATCGTTTTTATTCTTACCCACCTTGCGACGAGAGACAATAAGGTGATTTGAATATTTCTTTGGAGTGCGTGATTTCTGACCCTTACCCACGTGTTTACCCCAACGAGTTTTCGCAAAGCGAAGACCTCGACCTTGTCTCTGTTCACCTCCACCGTATGGGTGGTCAACTGGGTTTTGAACGCTACCACGAACGGTAGGACGGATACCCAACCAGCGTGAACGACCTGCCTTACCGATATTGATCAATTTGTTTTCATTGTTTGAAACTTCACCAATACAAGCAAAACAAGAATCCATTACCTTACGCACTTCGGTTGAAGGAAGTTTAAGATGAGTATAACCAGAGTCGTTAGCAATAACCTGAACGAAGTTACCACCAGCACGACCAAGTTTACCGCCATTACCTGGTTTCAACTCTACGTTGTAGACAAAAGTACCAACCGCAATTTTCTTTAGAGGTAAGCGATTACCAACTTTTACTTCAGCGTTTTCAGAAACGATAAAGGTATCACCCACTTTCATAGAGTTTGGTAGAACCACATATCGCTTTTCACCATCAGCATACTGAGCTAGACCAATAAACGCTGTTCGGTTTGGATCGTATTCAATTGAAACGATTTTAGCTGGAATATCTTTCTTGTTGTAAGAAAAATCAACTTCACGGAAAAGACGCTTGTGGCCACCTCCTTTGTGGCGCATAGTCAAACGGCCGTAGTTGTTTCGACCAACGTGACGCTTACGACCAAAAGTAAGAGATTTCAAAGGCTCATTAGTAGTAATGATCTTTGAGAAATCAATACCGGTCATCTGTCTGCGTCCTGGACTTGTAGGTTTATAGTGCTTCATATGTTTTATACAAATTCAATCTTATCGCCTTTTTTAAGGAAAACGACCGCTTTCTTTACGCCCGAGGTCTGACCCTTCTTCCCGCGTGAGAAAACTTTTTTCATTGGCAAATTAACAATGTTCACCTTCACTGGGGTTACTTTATAGATCTCCTTAATCGCCTTGGCCACATTCTTTTTGTTTGCCTTAGGGGTTACTTCGAAAGTGTAAACACCCATGGTTTCCGCTTGGATACCAGCCTTTTCAGTGATTCTTGGTTTTTTAATGATTAGATCGTTCATAAATTTATTTCATCTTAGCCTCTAAGAATTTGAAAGACTCGCTTGGATTGGTAATCACCAAATAGCGATAGTTCAAAAGATCGAGTGGATTAATATTACGGAACTCATCAAGGTTGATGTTACCAAAGTTACGGAAACCGCGATCAAGATTCGTATCTTTCTTGGTAACAGTTAGATAAGTAGAGTTATTCTTTTTATTTAAAATCATTTCGCCGCCTTTAATGGTGCTTAGACCCTTTAGGACAGTTAGAGCTTCTTTGGCTTTTGGAGCAGACAAAGTGAGGTTTTCAACAAAGAAGACTTCACCATCGCGGAATTTCTTAGACAAGATAGTAAACAAAGCCTTCGCTTTCATCTTCTTGTTTACTTTGCGTTCATAATTCTTTTCTTTGCGTGGACCATGAGCGACACCTCCTTTTACCCAGATTGGAGAACGGGTTGAACCGTGACGAGCACGACCAAGACCCTTCTGTTGCCATGGTTTTTTACCACCTCCAGAAACCTCGCTACGATTCTTGGTGTGAGCCAAGTTGGTGCGTTTGTTAGACATTAAAGAAACTACTACCTGGTGAACCAAGTCGGCTTTCCAAGGTAGAGCAAAGATATTTTCTGGTAGCTTTACCTTTGAAACCTCCTTACCTTCTTGAGAGTAAACTTTTGCTTCAAGAGCGCCCAAAGTCTTTACTTTCTTTTGGCGGCTAACTCTTTTTTGTGTTGCTGTTGCTTTTTCCATAGGATTAAATTAAAAGATTAGCCGATAATTTCTACTAAAGTACCTCGACGGCCAGCCATTGAACCAATAAGCAATAGCTCGTTGGTGCTTGGGTCAACCTGAACTACCTTTAGACCCGGAATAGTAACACGATCAGAACCAGTACGGCCGGCCATACGCATGTTCTTTGGAACACGACCACCATTACGAGTACCACCAGAAATAGAACCTGGTTCACGTTCAGAGTGTTTTTGACCGTGAGTACGTGGACCTCCTTTGAAACCATGGCGCTTAACCACACCTTGGAAGCCCTTACCTTTAGAAACAGAAGAAGCGGTTACGATATCGCCCGCTTTGAAATTAGAAAGGTCTATTTTGTCGCCAACCTTAACTGAAGCCATAGCTTTTATGTCAGCATCATTTTCTAGGCGGAATTCCTTGAAATAACGGAAATTACCTAGGTTCTTAGTATGACCCTTTACTGCCTTAGAGATATTTTTCTCTTTCTTAGTACCGAAACCAACCTGAATAGCGTTATAGCCATCTACTTCTTTGGTCTTTACCTGAGTAACTACCACTGGACCAGCCTCAAGGACGGTGACCGGTTGGACCAAACCCTTATCGTCGAAGACTTGGGTCATATTCTTTTTTACCGCTAGAATGAATTTCATATAAAAAAATAATTAACGGCGATAGGAGTAAATCAATTTCTTACTCGTATCCCCTGTTTCTACATATTTGAAACGTTCCATGAGTCTAGCAAAGTTCGAGGAAAAAGTAAAGGGATTATCTGGATAACAAAAAACCACCCGTTTTAATGAGTGGTTTTTTGTTTGAATCTAAAGCTTAGATCATCTTCACATCAATGTTCACGCCGCTAGGCAATGAAAGATTGGTGAGAGATTCGATTACCTTCGCGTTCGGATTAACGATATCGATGAGTCTTTTGTGCACTCTCATCTCAAACTGTTCTCGCGCGTTTTTATAGACGAAAGCGGCTCGGTTCACGGTATACTTCTTAATCTCGGTCGGAAGTGGAATCGGACCCAACACTTTAACGTCAAACCGCAAGGCAGTATCAATGATTTGTTTCACTGACGCATCAAGAATCTTGCTGTCATAAGCACGGACACGAATACGAAGTTTTGAACCTTCTTCCTTGACCGCCGCTTTGGCAGTTTTCTTTACGGTCTTTTTAGTAATATCTTTTTCAGTCATTTTGGTATTTAGTTTTAAGCGAGGGACGTGCCTCTCTTAAAAACGTTTAATTTAGGCAATAATTTTGGTAACGGCACCGGCACCAACAGTCTTACCACCCTCGCGGATCGCAAAACGTTGCTTTTCTTCCAATGCTACTGGAGCTACCAACTTAACTTTGAAAGTAGCGGTATCACCTGGCATAACCATTTCGACACCTGCTGCCAAAGTCACATCACCAGTCACGTCGGTTGTTCTCATGTAGAACTGTGGCTTGTAACCAGTGAAGAATGGAGTGTGGCGACCACCTTCCTCTTTCTTCAAGATGTACACCTCAGCTTCGAATTCAGTGTGAGGGGTAACAGAACCTGGCTTACAAATAACCTGACCACGGTGAATATCTTCTTTCTTTACACCGCGAAGAAGGATACCAGCGTTATCTCCGGCCATACCTTCGGTCAATTGCTTGTTGAACATTTCGATACCAGTAACCACAGTTTTTGCGGTTGGCTTGATACCAACGATTTCAACTTCAGAATCAACTTTACAGATACCGCGTTCGATACGACCAGTTACCACAGTACCACGACCTTCAATTGAGAAGATGTCCTCGATTGGCATCAAGAACGGCTTATCAGTGTCGCGAACTGGGGTTGGAATATAAGTATCCAAAGCGTTCACTAGGGCCAAAACAGATTTTGACCATTCATCATCCACGCCAGTTGCCTCAAGAGCCTTAAGACCTGAACCGCGGATAACTGGACAATCCTTACCATCAAAACCTTGCTTGGTTAGAAGGTCGCGGATTTCCTCTTCAACAAGGTCGATCAATTCCTTATCTGGAACCATATCACACTTGTTCAAATAAACTACCACCTTTGGCACACCCACCTGCTTTGCAAGAAGAATGTGTTCACGAGTTTGTGGCATCACACCGTCAGTAGCAGCTACCACAAGGATAGCACCGTCCATCTGAGCGGCACCGGTAATCATGTTCTTAATGAAATCGGCGTGACCTGGACAGTCAATGTGAGCATAGTGACGAATATCAGATTCGTACTCGTTGTGAGAAAGCGCAATGGTAATACCACGAGCTTTTTCTTCTGGAGCACAATCGATATCATCAACACCCTTCAACTTTACCACCTTACCTGCGCGGTTCAATACGTTTAGAATCGCTGCAGTAAGAGTAGTCTTACCGTGGTCAACGTGGCCAATAGTACCTACGTTAACGTGCGGCTTTGTTCGGTTAAAAACTTCTGCCATAATTTTGTTTTAATTGTCTGGACAAAGTGCGCGAGAACGCCAACTCAGCCCAAATAACTAATAAATTAAATTAATAAGCTAATAAATTCGACTTACTACATAAAAAATGCAGTAACGCTAATCTTAACAAAAATTTGAGGTTAAAGTCAAACTTTAGTCATCATCCTCCGAACTGTTGTCGTCATCACTTGAGTCATCGTCAGAGTCATCATCGGAATCACTGTCTTCATCTTCATCTTCATCCGAGTCATTTAAATCATCTTCAGAATCATGTCGAGAATCATTATCTTCAAACTCACCGTCTTCGTCTTCAGATTCGAGGGAAGAATCGTCATCAGATAATGTGGCTAGATAAGCGTTTACTGCAGGTACCTTATCTTGTGATATCACATCAATAATAATAAGTAGTCTGATAAATTCTTTTATAGACATACCCGAAGCTTCAGCTTTTGGCACAATTGCCAATGATCCAGACAATAAAGCAATACCAACCAATAGAGATGAGATTTTTTTAGACATTTTTATAATGTTAATAAATAAAAAAGACGGAAGCACGCGCTTGCGTGTCCGACTTGAGATTATTATAGCACCCAAGACAGGTCGTGCAAATCTAAACTGTGGATAAACAAAAAGAGCGTTCTGTTTGAACGCTCTTTTTGTGATAATTAGATCAATTATTTTCTCGCTTCCGCAATTTCTTTCGCAACGTTTGGAGGTACAATATCGTAATGGTCAAACTCCATGTTTACTGACGCACGGCCTTCGGTCATAGAACGAAGAGTAGTAATGTAACCGAACATTTCTGATAGAGGCACTTTCGCCTTGATCACTTTGTTCATACCACGCTCACCCATTTCTTCGATCACTCCACGCTTGGAATTCAAGTGGCCGGCCACATCTCCCATAAATTTATCTGGAGTAACTACTTCCACTTTCATGATTGGTTCAAGAATAACTGGCTTTGCGCGCTTAGCGGCATCTTGGAAAGCTTGTGAAGCCGCAATCTTGTAGGCAATTTCTGAAGAGTCCACATCGTGGTAAGAACCATAAGTAAGTTCACAGGAAATATCTACCATCTTGTAACCCGCTACCACACCACGTTCCATACCCTCAATGATACCCTTTTCTACCGCCGGGATGAATTCGTTTGGAATAACACCTCCTTTAATAGAGTTGATGAATTCAAAACCTTCCTCACGGCTAACGTTCTTAGCAATCTTCGCACCTTCCTCTAGTTTCTCTAGTGGCTTAATATTGATCTTTACGTGACCGTATTGACCCTTACCTCCAGATTGCTTGATGTATTTATGTTCAGCTTCAGCAGTACCGGTAATAGTTTCTTTGTAAGCCACTTGAGGTTTACCGACGTTTGCTTCAACACCGAATTCACGCTTCATACGATCCACTAGAATTTCAAGGTGCAACTCACCCATACCCTTAATAACAGTTTCACCAGTCTCACCATCAGAAACAATTTTGAAAGTTGGATCTTCATCTGAAAGTTTCTTCAAAGCCATACCCATCTTTTCTTGGTCAGCTTTGGTCTTTGGTTCAATACGCAAAGAGATAACTGGTTCTGGGAAAACAATTTGGTCTAGCACAATTGGGTTTGCTTCATCACAGAAAGTGTGTGAAGTACGAGCCTCCTTCAAACCTACCGCCGCCGCGATTTCACCGGCATACACAACATCCACCTCTTCACGTTTATCTGCTTGCATACGCACGATACGGCCAAGGCGTTCCTTTTTACCAGTAGTAGAGTTGTAAATATATACACCCGGAGTAACTGAACCAGAATAAACACGGAAGAAAGTTAGCTGACCAACGAATGGGTCGGTTTGCAATTTGAAAGCTAAAGCTGAGAATGGCTCACTGTCGCTTGAGTGACGAACAATCTCTTCGCCAGTAGTAGGATTAATACCTTTAACTGGTGGAATATCCAAAGGTGAAGGTAGATAATCAACAACGGCATCTAGTACTAGCTGTACACCGCGGTTCTTTAGCGCTGAACCAGTAAACACTGGCACGATAGTGTTCGCGATAGTAGCTTTACGCAAAGTATCTTTTAATACATCGATGGTTGGTTCTTTACCCTCAAGGTAATCATTCATTAGTTTCTCGTCTTGTTCAACGATTTTTTCTACCAAAGCCGCACGATATTTCTTTGCCTGCTCAAGATGAGTAGCTGGAATTTCTTTTTCCACAATAATTTGGCCCATATCCCCTTCAAAGAAGTAAGCCTTCATTTTTAGAAGATCAATCAAACCTTCAAAAGCATCCTCTTCACCGATTGGCAACTGCATACGAACCGCATTTTTAGTTAGACGATCCAAAATAGATTGGTAAGATCGCTCAAAGCTACCACCAGTTCGGTCTAGCTTGTTGATGAAACAGATTCTTGGCACTTTACCTTCATCAGCATAACGCCAGTTGGTTTCTGATTGAGGCTCTACACCAGCCACACCGTCAAATACAACAACGGCACCGTCTAGCACACGAAGAGATCGCTTCACCTCTGCGGTAAAGTCGATGTGTCCAGGAGTGTCAATAATGTTGAAACGCACTTTCTTGCTAGTATCCTCTTTTGGCATATAAGAAGGATTCCAGAAACAAGTAATCGCTGCTGAGGTAATGGTGATACCACGTTCTCGCTCTTGCTCCATCCAGTCCGTAGTTGTTTCACCTTCGTGCACCTCACCGATTTTATGCTGAGCACCAGTGTAATACAACACACGTTCAGAAGTGGTAGTCTTACCCGCGTCAATGTGGGCAATAATACCGAAGTTACGAACTTTCTCTAATGGATAATCGCGTTTCATACAATATTGATTAAATAATTAATAATAAAAAAGCCAAGTTAATTGGTAGGCATAGGATACATTAAAAGTAGGGAAAAAGCAACGGATTTGGCTTGACTTACTAGTGGGTGGGTATATAATAGACTCATTATGGCTTCGGCCTCCGAGAAACCCCACGAGAGTGGGGTTTCGATTTTATATACTATTTTTAAAAGCTTGCATTATTTGTGTAAAATCTTCCAAAGAAACTACATCGATTTTCCTAAGCAATCTTTTGTTACTTATAACCTTAGACTGAGTCAACTTAACCCAGACCAGTTTTTCTAAGGGCAGGTAATCTTTATCTTCTAAATCCAACCTTTTAATCCTTATTCTGTAATGAAATTCGTCATCTTTTATTTTTGTGGTGATCGGCAGCGCTAGCATAGTTTCCCGACTATACACGTGCAGGACTAAAACCGGTCTCTCAAAATTATCATTCTTACCATCGATCTCTGCGCCCAAATTTAGACCGAGTGAACACCACCAAATTTCTCTAGGGTGAGCAAAGATAGTCTTATTTTCTCTATTCAGAAACTTCTTTAACTTATTCCACTTATCAAAGTCTTTTTCCATGACGGCGGAATTCTAGCACAGTAAAAAATCCGTCATATTCCCTACTGTGTATAAGTGGTCTGAGGTTCCGCCCAACAAAAAACCGCCAGAGGCGGTTTTTTGTTTTCAACTTTAAATTACCAAGCGAAGTGAGCGAAGGCCTTGTTAGCTTCAGCCATCTTAAGAGTGTTTTCACGCTTACGAACAGCTTCACCTTCATTCTTTGAAGCGGCGATGATTTCTTCGGCCAACTTCTTATGCATTGGAGCCCCCTTCTTACCACGAGCAGCTTCAATAATCCATTTCATTGATAGAGCTTGGCGGCGTTCCGGACGAACCTCTACTGGTACTTGGTAGTTAGCACCACCAACGCGCTTTGAACGTACTTCAACATTTGGAGCGGTATTTGATAGAGCTAGTTCAAAGATTTCAATTGGATTAGCACTTTTGGTCTTCTCCTTGATTTCTTCAAACATTGCATACACGATCTTGCGAGCGGTAGTTTTCTTACCAGCAAGCATGATGTAGTTAGTAAACTTTGAAACTTTAACAGAATTGAACTTTAGGTCTGGAGCAATCTGTGGCTTTGATTTTAATTTTCTACGCATGGGTTTTATTATTTAGCAGCTTTAGGTTTCTTAGCACCGTATTGGCTACGACCCTTCTTACGGTTTTCTACACCGGTAGCATCAAGTACGCCACGGACAACGGTATAACGTAGACCAACATCTTTTACACGACCACCACGAAGCATAACAACAGAGTGTTCTTGTAGAGTGTGGCCAATACCTGGAATGTACGCAGTAACTTCCATACCATTAGTAAGGCGAACGCGGGCGATTTTACGGATCGCTGAGTTAGGTTTCTTTGGAGTCTTGGTGGTTACCTTTAGACATACACCACGCTTGAAAGGCGCATTGTAATAGGTTGGACGGTTCTCCAAAGCGTTGAAACCGCGAGTCAAAGCTACCGATTTTGATTTTCGGGCAGCAGTTCGACGGTTCTTCTTGATTAATTGATTGATTGTTGGCATTAAATTTAATAAATGACTAAAACTAAATACAACTCCGTTCGCTATAAACGTAGTGGGAATATACTATAATAAGGAAGAAAAAGCAAATCTAATAGCCGGTTAAGAGGCGGAACAACCACAAGACCGCGTGGCCAATCAGTGAACTAAAGAAAACAATAAAAACAATTAATATCCAAATACCGTAGCCTTCGATCGCTCTTAAGGTACGTTCCATATGATACGGCAAGACCGCCATTAAGATTTTCGAACCATCAAGCGGTGGAATTGGTACTAAGTTGAAAACAAACAAAACTAGGTTAATGAAGACAATATAACCAATAAGTTCAATAGTAGCCGTTGGCAAGCCAGGCATAAAACGAATAATCATAGCAAAGACCACAGCAATAATCAGGTTTACAACAACGCCAGCAATCGAAACACAGAATTCCCCCACTTTACGATTAGATAGGTTATAAGGATTATAAGGTACTGGCTTGGCCCAACCCAAAACAAAACCCGCCTTGGTGAGAAAGAGGATAAGTGGCAAGATAATAGAACCAAATATATCAATATGTTTGATCGGGTTCAAAGTAAGACGGCCCTGATTTTTAGCGGTTGGATCACCAAAATAATAGGCCACCGCACCATGGGCCACCTCATGGGCCACCACCGAGATCAATAGAATGGCTAGTTGAAAAATAAAATTTATCTCCATTTAGAGTTTACAAAATTAGATTACTATGATAGCATAGCACAACTAATCAATTCATAGAAATCACATGGCAAAAGTTTGTGCAATTACAAAAAGAGGTTCAATTGTTGGCGGCGGTTATTCAAACCGAACCCGTGCTACTAAATTCAACCCAACTGGTACTGTTCGTAAGTATGTAAACTTACAAAAGAAAAGAATTTACGTTCCTGAATTAAAGAAAACTTTTATTCTAACCATCTCTACTCGTGGCCTAAAGACTATCCAAAAGAATGGTGCATTTGCTACTTTGAAGAAAGCTGGGGTAATAAAATAATCCCTTCTCCATCAGATTTAAAAATAAGACTACCCTGGCCAAGGGTGGTTTTTATTTTAACCCCAAACAAGTTTAAGACATCTATTACTTCTTTTGTAGGATGACCATATCTATTGTTTAGACCAGCTGAAATTACCGCATACTCGGGTGCAACAAAACGAACAAAAAGAGCCGAAGTAGAATATTTTGAGCCATGATGCCCCACCTTTAAAACATCACTTTGCAGATGATCGCCATATTTCAAAACCAGTTCCCTTTCAATTTTCGAGGGAGCGTCACCGGTAAGTAAAAAAGAATTTTGTTTATAAATTAATTTAGCCACAATCGATGAATCATTTGTCTCCCAACCGCTCGTGTCTTGATCAGGAAATAAAATATCGAAAGCCACCCCGCTACCCAAGTCTAAAACCTCTGGCGCTCGGATTATCTTTTCAGAGATTTGTTCCTCATTTATGATTTGGATCAAATTTTTAAATACAGCCGAAGTGGAAGTAGCCAGAGTTCGAATGAAAGTATCTACTGTAAAGTTTTCTAATACTGAATTTAATCCACCAATGTGGTCTGCATCTGGATGAGTCGCCAGAACGATATCAATCGACCGATCATAAAAAGGCATAACCTCGCCCAGCCGTCGAAGTAGTAGCGGTCCCGATGGACCACCATCAACCAACATCTGTTTACCTTCGGGAGTTTGAATAAAAATCGCATCACCTTGGCCAATATCAAGAAAAGCTACTGTCAGCTTTTGATCGGGGCGCGTCGTAAAAAAGATTAAAGTAAAGAGTAGAACCAAACAGAGAAAGAAAAACGAGAAGGTTAAGAAACTTTTTTTCATATTCGCTTTTTAAGACAGCTAATTATATAATTGAAACAATAATTTAAAAATTGTGGATAAATAAAAGCTAATTATGAAATACGAAGAAAAGAAATTTAATATTGGAAAGCTAGAAAATATCTCTGAAAAAACCATCGTTGAACATCTAAAACTTTATGCTGGCTATGTAAAACACACCAACCTTATTTTAGAAAAAGCCGGCGAACTTTTAAAAAATCCGGACACTCAATACGCCGGGGCCGAGATACAAAGACGTTTTAGTTTTGAATTTAACGGAATGCGGAATCATGAAATCTACTTTTCCCTACTCTCAGATGGTAAGCAAGAAATAAAAAAAGACAGGCCTCTGTATGCAGAGTTGGTAAAAAGCTTTGGTTCTTTTGAAACATGGCTAGAAAATTTTAAAAAGATTGCTGTAGCTACTCGCGGTCCAGGCTGGGTCATGCTTTACAGAGATACCACGACTGGCAACTTACTTAACAGCTGGGTAGACGAACAACATTTAGGTATCTTAAATGGTCTAGAAATAATTGTTGCCCTTGATATGTGGGAACACTCTTATTATTTAGACTACACTCCGGCCGATAAAGCTAAATACGTGGAGGCGTTTTTTGCGAATTTGAATTGGTCTGTAGCAGAGAGAATTTTTGAAAACGCCAAATAATAATTCCGTAAAATACATAAATAAAAATAGTTAAACTTACAGGAAAACTTTTTAAAGAAACAGCCGAAAATGGTAAGCCCGCAAAAAGGCTTACCATTTTCAATTGATAAGTAAGCAGGAGTGAAACAATTAGGGCTATCGGCCAGGCTAAATAAAAAGAGATGAAACCTAAAATACCGACAATGAAACCAAGCAACATAATTAAAGGGATGATTGGTAAAATCAGGAGATTGGCCGGTAAAGCCACCAAGGAGACCAAGCCCATTTTGTAAAGTAAAAATGGTAAGACAAATATCTGCGTCGCAACAGTAGAAACAATCAATTCTCGAAATTTGAATTTGTTGGTGATAAATAGAAAATGTTTTTCAATAACTGGTGAAACATAGATTAACGCTAGAGTAGCTAAAAAAGAAAGTTGGAATGAAACGTCAAAGACTAAAATCATTGGGTTATGTAAAACCATTAAAACCCCAGCAATGATTAACGCTCGGCCTACATCATAAATACGTCCTGTGGCTTTAGCCAGTAAAACCAATAAGGCCATGATCGAAGCCCGCACGACTGTAGCTGAACCACCAGTCATAATCGCAAATAAAAATATACTGGCCGAACCGGCCGTTAGTGCAGCCGCTCTGGGTAAAAAAGACAAAGCCATCATCACCCCTTCAGCCACGATCGTAATATTATAACCAGACAAAGCGACAATGTGTGAAACACCAGCCAATCTAAAATCTTTTTGCAAACCTCTTCCAAGTGAATTCCTCTCCCCCAAGAGCAAACCGCCCAGTAGTGAAGCTTCCGGTTCACGAATGGATCGACCTAGACTCTCTATAAATTTATTTTTAAATTTCAGTAAATAAGTTTTCAAAAACGCCCCGTGACCGCTAGAAATTTTTTCCGCTTTACCAAATTTTAGTTCATAGAAGATTCTATCCTTTGCTAAATAATTTACATAATCAAATTCTTTTCCATTATCTGTTAAAAAGTTTTCGGGCTTACCTAAGGTGCCCTTAACCCTTATTTGATCACCGTACTCCATCCTCGGAAAAGATTCTGCCGTGACCAAAACTTTTACTTTTTCTGTTTCTAAAATAATTTTTTGGCTAAAATCTGTAGCTGAAGGTTCCTCTATCACTACTCCAACCAGTTCAATCTTCTGGCCAACTTGTTTAGAAAATAAATTATCAGCTACAGTACGAACATCGGCCACCAGACTAAACCGCCAGACTCCGATTATGAGACCGATGGCCAAGCAATAAAATAACCGCGAATTATTCACGGCAGCAGACTACTCTAATTTTAATATCTTAGCAATTGTGGATAAATCACTCGGCTTTTAGACTCCCCATTCTTTCAAAATCTCTATCTCATCTTCAGCTGAAATAGATTTTTTGAATTTAGCCCCTTTTACACCCTTCACTCTTTTCTCACATTCCGCCCAAGTCTTATCTTTATTTAAAACACCGTTTACCAAGCTAAGGTAAGAATAAGCCGGAGCGTTTGATTTACTTTTTTTCTCTTTCTTCTCTGTTTGATGTCCTAGATTTGTTACATCTATTTTATAGTCAGAAAAAGAACCGGAATATAGTTCTACCTTTTCACCCGAAGCAAAACTGGAAGCGATTTCGTCACAACGCTCGTTCCCCGCCACACCGATATGCCCACCCACATAATGCCAAGAAATATTTTTATGAGCAGTCGCCGATACTAATTTCTGCCATAAATCTTGATTCAAAACTGGCTCTTTAGCTTTAGTTTGCCAATTATTTTTCTGCCAACCAGATACCCACTTGGTAATACCATTTATCACATAACGTGAATCGGTATAAACCTCGATTTCAGATTCAAGAGGAGTTTTTTCTAAAGCCGAAAGAGCGGCGGTCAGTTCCATGCGATTATTAGTCGTCTCTTTTTCGGCACCGCCAATCTCTAAAACTTTTTCCGCAGAAACAATCACCGCCCCAAAACCACCAGGACCAGGGTTACCTTTTGATGCGCCATCAGAAAAAATCATAAACTGATTAGACATAAAAAGATTATAGCACAGGTTCTAATTTTGTAATTCGAAGACGTAGTTCAGTAAAACCTCGGAAGGTAGATTTCTCAAAATTCGCATATAAATTTATCGTCTCCCCCGCCTTTAGATCTGACTTCATAAAAAAGCCGATTGCCTTTACCTTTCGGCCGCGCGAATTCTCGAAACTTAATTCCAGGTGATTTTTTTCTTTTCCAAACATCTTGGCTTCAGCAATCTTCACCTTCTTAAACAAGAAAAGTGGTTTAGGATTGTCTTTACCAAATGGCGCGAGCTTTTCGATGTGGCGATAATTTTCTAAAGTTACCTCACCTAAAGAAAGTTCCATATCTGGAACAACGACTTCGGCCACAAAATTGCCGTCCTTAGTTAAAACTTCATAGGCCTTATTCAGTTCACCTTCCAATAGATGAACTTTTTCCTGTAGAACTGAAAAGCCACCAGACATCGCATGACCGCCATATTCACCAAAAATACCAATCTCTACTTTCTGCATCAAAGCCACCAGGTCTGCACTGCCATCAGACCGGCAAGACCCCTTCAAAACATTACTACCATCTCGACCCCATAAAAATACCGGGCAACCATGAGTATCTTTTAAAGAATTCGCCACCAAACCAAGCAAAGACGGTTTCCAATCAGGATTGCCAATAACCAGAACTTTTTGTTTTACCTCGCCATCCGCCAAACGCTTTTCCATAACCTTTTGCACCTCTTTGCTGATAGCTGCTACCGTGCCCTTGCGTTCATTGTTTATAGAATCTAAATGACGCGCATACTCATCGGCTTTTACTTCATCAGTGGCCGCAAACAGATTGAAAGCATCCTCAGGATTACCCATTCTGGAAGCGGCATTAATACGCGGTGAAATCGTAAAACCAATATCATCTTCGGTAACCTCGCTCTGCTCTACTTTTAGTAACCGCAAAAGTTTCATCAAGCCCACACGAGGTGACTTACGTAACACCTTCAGGCCATAAAAAGCCAAAGCCCTATTTTCACCTACCAATGGCACCATATCAGATAAAGTGGCAATACCAACCATATCTAGAAACCACTTCTCTGTTCCTTTTTTCAAACCAAAATCTTTTCTACGTAAAATTGCTTGTATTACTTTATAAATCACACCCGAACCACAAAGACCCTTAAATGGATAATCACAATCTTTTTGTTTTGGGTCGATAATCGCTATAGCCTCAGGTAAAGTAGCGAGCGGTTCATGATGGTCCGTAATTATTAAATCCATTCCCAATTCCTTAATCTTTTTAGCTTCTTCGACATCGGCAATACCACAATCAATGGTAATGATTAGATTTACTTTTTGCTCGGCAAATTCAGTGACCGCATCATGATTTAAACCAAAGCCCTCAAGGTGACGGTGTGGAATATAATTGCGAAAATTAGTAAAGCCGATCTTATTGAAAAAATCATGGAGCACCACACCGCCTGGAATCCCGTCGGCGTCATAGTCACTGTAAATTACAACTTTCTCATTCTTCTCTACTGCTTCCAAGATCCTAGTCACGGCCTTATCCATCCCTTTAAGCAAAAAAGGATCGTGCATATCACGATCATAATCTGGATTCAAAAATTCCTCGATCGCCTTTTCATCTTTTAGTCCCCTCTTTTCCAATAATATCCGCAAAAACGCCGGGTAGGTCATGGAGGGATTATAGCAGAATTTTATCACTTTATGGTATTATTTCCTCATGAACACCGACCCAAATTGTATCTTTTGTAAAATTATCAATAAAGAAATACCTGCAAAGATTATCTCTGAGACAGCTAGTTTAATTGTCATTCAAGACCGGGCACCATCAGCACCAGTACACCATCTCGTAATTCCTAAAAAACACATTGAATCGGTCGCTCATCTAGAGATTGTCGATGAAGAAATAATTGCGGATATTTTCTTTACCGCTAAAGATGATGCTAAAAAAACTGGCCTAAAAGGATACAAAACTGTTTTCAATGTTGGCAAAGAAGGCGGCCAAGTAATTCCCCACCTCCATCTACACCTCCTTGGTGGTTGGACCCAAAAAGAGGACATTGAAAAAATGCCTCATCCAAAATTGGATAAATAACTATTTAATAGACTCCAACAAAGAAGCGAATCTCTTTTCATTCAAACTCTCGTGGCCCACAAGTAGGCCTTGTACTTCTCCGGAAGTTACTAGCTCTTTAGCATTTTTGTAATTCACCGCACCACCATAAAGAATCGGCACAGACATCGCCAATTCACGACCATACATTTCGGTCAAAGCTTTCTTGATAAAAATAGAAGTTTCATGCAAATCTACTGGTTTTAAGGCGGAATCCTCACCCTTACCAATCGCCCAGATCGGTTCATAGGCCACAATTAATTTCGCCAACAAACGCTTCGGTACTTTTTGTAAAGAACCGATCACCTGCTCTCGCAAATCCATCAGATAATCTCCATGCGGATCTCTAGCTTTTTCACCCACACATAAAACCACATGCAAACCAGCTTTCAGGGCAGCCACAGCTTTCTCTGAAACAAGCAAATCGGTTTCACCCAACTCTCGACGTTCAGAATGACCAACAATCACATACTCTTCTCCTTCGCGCTTTAGCATTCTTGGGCTAATTTCCCCGGTAAACGCCCCAGCCTGAGCCGAAAAAACATCTTGCGCACCCAATTTTACATGTTTCTCTTTAAAGGTTTCTAAATCCTGTAAATAAATGTATGGCGGGCAAACTACTACCTGTATTTTTTTTAAATTCTTAGAAGCTGATTGAGTAGCTAGAAAAATCTCGCGCGCCTCGGCTGAAGTTTCTGGATTCATTTTCCAATTGGCCACAATCAAGATCTTATTTTTATTCATAAGATTAATTATAACACAGCTACTCTACCTCCCTAAAGCCAGCAATATAGTAACCTCCTGATGGCCCACTCACAAAATTTAAATTAGATAGACCCTGCTCATAATCAATCGTAACGCTACCGCCAGTAGTCACTTTATGAGCCACCACCTCTTTAGCACTAGAATTACCACTGAAATTAATTGTGCCATAAGGAGCAGCCAATACGACAGAGCCAGCATTACCACTCGCAGAAATAGCTTTATTGCCCCCACACCAACCGCTAGCTGGGCAATCACTGGTCACCAACAGCATTACGTAGCTACCAGTTTGGCCAGTACTTTCAATCTGACTACCTCCAGTAAAACTAGTGTATTTATCTACAATAATTACTCCGCTATTACTACCAAAAGTACTAGAATCCATCACCACCTTAGCTTTAGTGCCACTAAAAGATAGCACCCCTTCCACCCAGATTGTTCCAGTCATTGTAACAGTATTCCTGATAGTAAAATCTCCTGTGATATGAGTTGGACCTAGGGCAACAGGGCCAACTGGACTATAATTTCCAGTAATAGTTGTGCCATCTGCAGCTTCATTCTTCCATTCATTAATTTGCTCGTCTGTTATGGGCATACCAACCGGCTCAGGATCATCAAAGGAGGTATCACAATCTTTATTATTTCCACTACCAGTCTTACATTTAAGTTCGCCGGCCACAGTTGAATCGGTTATGGTGTGGGCATGAGCATAACCAACACCACCCTCTCCAACCACCACATCATCTATCAATCCCCCAGCTGCCACAGCTGAGCCGGTAACTGTCCCCCCCGTAATATTTCCATTTGAATAAATGTTTCCATTCACCTGAGAATTACCAGATAAAGTAAAACCACCATTGCCAGTTTGAACACCGTAAAAGAAAGAAACACCCGCCCCTTTGTTCACTTCGATTTCTATATTACGGCGATAATCGTGATAATTACCCTCACCTACCACCAATTTACCAGCGGCAGTATTAGTGATTGTGGTAGTGGCATATGAACCATTCAAAGACAACACTTCCGTACCTGATAAAACTAAATTATTTTTTAAACGATAAACCGCATCCGAAGTACCCGAGTCAGATAAAAGTAAACTTTGTTTAGAAGAAAGCAGATCGGTAGCCATTCGAATATTTCGTAAGGTGGGATTCACTACACCAAAAGTAATGATTAAAGATAGAACCAAAAACAAGATAGTCATCACCATCATCACTGCCCCTTTATTTTGTTTTTTATGGATTAAAGTTGGCATAAGCTTTTAATTATCTACCCTGGTTCGCACTGCTGTACTAAAAGTTTCGGTTTTCTGATTTTCACCAGCACCAGCTGTAGCTGTAATATCGATACTTACTAAGTTGTACTTGGTCGAGGTCGCGACCGAGAAAGTCAAAGCCGTGACGGTTGCATCAGAAGCACTAAGTGGGCCAGTATAAACGCCGTTTTCAGAAATCTTGATCACTCCGTCTTCTAGATAAAACCTGGTGGTATCAAAAGCGCCAGTTGAAACGTCGATCTGTTCAGCCCCACGGATAGTACGAGTAATCGCCTCAAAAGAAGACACGGCTGTACGACTTAGGGCGTTCACTGGTGAAACACGACGACTGGTATCCATGATAGAAATAATCAAAGAAACAATCACGGTACTAATAAAAATAAAAACACCGATGTAAATCAAAACTTCTATTAATGTAAAACCTTTTTTAGTCATTGTTTTTCATTAAATAAGTGGACAGGCTTTTTGTTGTAGTTCCGTTTGCATCACGCCAAGCCACAGAGACCGTTAGCTTTTTTGTATCTGTATCTACCGATCCACCGCTTGTTACAATATCTTTTGAAGAGCTATCACGCAAAACACTCGCTACAGTGAAGGTGCGGTAGTAAATGCCGTCAATCACATCGTTAGTTAAAGTATTTAAAATATTCCAATCATTGACCGACTGATAAGCGACTGTTTCAATCCCCTCTTCGACCAAATAAATCGCCTTCACCGCCTTTAGATTGGCATTAGAAGATTTGTAGTAAGCTAAATTAGCTGAAACCAAAGCCAAAGACAGCATCAAAACAATCGCTGAAGCGATCACCACCTCTACCAAACTAAGGCCACGATTTTTAGGAGAATATTTTTTCATATTATTCGTGTTCAATAACGCCGGTCTGATATACCTTAACCACCTTTGGTGTAGTTGAAGAATTTTTAAGGGCCACGGAAATTGTACCGTAAGCGCTAGCATAGCCCGTGAGGCGATCAAAAGATATTTCACTTCCGCTCGACAAATTAATATTCGAAATATAAGTACGAGAATTTAAATTTAAAGTCTCCTGCACATTTGCAGTTGAATAGCTGCCCTTAAATAACTGGGCGGTAGTAGAAGCAAAACGAACGCCATATTCACTATCCGATTTCGCGTTGATAGATAAAGATTTAGCTCGATCAAGCAAAGATACGACTGAAATATAATCGTTCTTCAAAGCTTGCGATTTGATCACATCATAAAAAGTTCCACCGACTACTCCTAAAATAATAGCCGCAATTGCGATTACAATCAAAACTTCAATCAAAGTAAAACCTTGTTTCATCTACCAACTATTATACTATATTTTATCCATCACCGAATAGATTGGGGTGATCATCGAAAGTGCAAAGAAACCAACGGCGGCGCCGATGATAACCATCAAAACTGGTTCGATAATAGTTGAGAGGTCTTTGGTGCGTTCCTCGACATCCGTTTCGTAAAATACCGCCACCTCGCCCAGCATATGTGCCATATTACCAGTCTCCTCGCCTACCGCCATCATTTCACCCACAAAAGGCGGATAGTATTTACTATTCTTCATAAAGATTTCTGACATACTTTCCCCCTTCTCTACCACCTTTAAAGCCTCTTCAATTGGTTTACGATACAGATAATTACCTACTATATCTTTAGTGATATTTAAAGATTCAGAAACCGGCACACCCGCCACCAACAAAGACGACAGAGTGCGAGTTACTCGAGCGGCATTTGCCTCTTTTATTAAATCACCGATAAGCGGTAATCGGGTTATGATATTATCTCTAACCCTCTGGCCAGGCACAGTCTTCATACTGTAATAAAGACCAAAGATGAATCCTAAAATTAGAACCACGGCTACTAGCCAATGATTAGACATAAAATCTGAAACCCAGATAATTAATTGTGTACTAAATGGTAGTTCTGTACCAAGCTCTTTGAAGGTAGAAGTAATGCCTGGTACCACAAAAATGAACATCAAAATACCGACGGTTACCATCACACCCAAAATCACCCCCGGATAAATTAAAGCTCCCTTAACTTTTTTCTGTAAGCGGTAAACTTTATCCATCTGAATCGCAATATTATTCAAAGCATCCACCAAAGCCCCGCTCTCCTCTCCAGCTTTAGTCATAGAAATAAAAAGACGGGTAAAAGTATTCGGATAAAGGCCTAAAGCATCACTTAAAGTTTTACCCTTCTTAATTTCGGCGTTAATATTTTCAACAATTGTTTTAAATTTACCTTCTTTGCTTTGTCGTTCAATCACCGTTAAGGCCCTAGTCAGCGGTAAACCCGCCCGAAGCATACCGGATAGATTTTTAGCAAAAGAAATTTTCTGAACCATCGAAACATCGTCAAGAAAACTAAATATCTTGGACAAGCTTTTTTGCCAAGTCACCACTTTTACCTCTTCGGCAGACAACAAGGTCGAGCCTTCCGCCTTAAGCTCGGTAAATAACGTGAACTTACTTTCTGATTCAGTCAGGCCCTCATAACGTTCACCAGTATTTTTAATCGCCTTAAATTTATAACGCATATTATTCAGAAATAACGCGCAACACCTCTTCGATAGTAGTAACACCCTGAGCCGCCTTAAAGATACCGTCTTCAAGCATTGTCATCATACCTTCTTTTTTAGCTTGTTCATTGATCACATTATCTGGCTCACCACGCACCACTAATTCCTTTATCGTTGGTGTCATTTTTAACACTTCGTTAATACAGACACGGCCAGCATAACCATCTTTAGCTTCAGGCGTAGGAACAGGACGATAAAAAGGTACCTTGGCTATTGTATCCAAAGCACCAATCACCTTTTCTCTTTTTAAGAATTCTAACACACGGTTTAGATCGACAGTCTTAGATAGTGACTCTATCTCAGCTGGAGACAGAAAATATTTTTCTTTACTTGGAGCCAATTTACGGATCAAACGCTGAGCGATAATCACCTTGGTAGTAGAAACAATCAAGAAAGGTTCAATCTTCATATCAATCAAACGTGGCATTGCTCCCGCCGCCGAGTTAGTGTGCAACGTCGAAAGTACCAAGTGGCCGGTGAGGGCCGCATTGATCGCAAGTGAAGCTGTTTCATTATCGCGGATTTCCCCCACCATAATAATATCTGGGTCTTGGCGCACTAAGGAACGCAATCCGTTGGCAAAAGTAAAACCAATTTCTGGCTTCACTTGAGTTTGATTTACTCGATTCATCTGGTATTCGACCGGATCTTCAATAGTTGAGATATTTACATCTGGAGTATTCAAAATATCAAGCAAAGTATACAAAGTAGTAGTTTTACCAGAACCAGTTGGACCGGTGGTTAAAATCATACCGGTCGTCTGCTTGATCGCATCGTGCACATCATCTAGCGCTTCCCCATGAAAGCCCATTGCTTCTAAGGTAAAACCAGCGGCATTTTCACGAAGCAAACGCATCACCGCTTTTTCACCAAAATAAGTTGGCAAAATAGAGACGCGGAAAGAAACTTTTTCTGTATTTACTTCAATCTTGAATCGACCGTCTTGTGGTAAACGCTTTTCATCAAGCTTCAAACTAGCCAAAACTTTAATACGCGCAATTACGCTGGCCACCGCCGCTTTTGGTAGCACCATTGCGTCATGCAAAATACCGTCGATACGATAACGGATCAATAGCTGAGTCTCGAGTGGTTCAATGTGGATATCAGAAGCATTCTGAATAATCGCATGCTTTAATAAAGTATCGAGAATACGAACTACCGGTAGATCTTCTGCCATCTTTTTCAAATCACCATTTTCGTTTGGAAATTCACCAACGTTCTGGATCGCAGTGGCGTCTTTTTGGATCAAATCACCGAATTCTGCCTTCAAGCTTTTTTGGTATTGCAATAAACCAATCTTTATAGAATCACTGTCAGTTAGACGTGGCAAGATACGGAGTCCAACTTTCTTTTTAATGAATTCAATGGAAGATAAATCTTTGGTATCAAGCATTGCCACTTCTAGAGCGTCGCCGATTTTTTTGAAAGCGATGGCATTATTTTTACGAGCAACCGGTTCTGGGATTAAAGTCAAAACCTCTGGAGCAATTTTCTGATCCTTAAGACTAACAAACGGAATACCGAGAATGTAGGCTTCCGCTCGACGGAAATCATTCTCGGTTATTTTGCCGTTATTGATTAAGACATGACCCGTGCTTAGTTTACCCTTACTTTTAGACGCCTCTAGCAAAGCCGCGTCGTAATCGGCTTCGGTGATAAGGCCAGAGTCCAGGAGGAACTCTTTGAGTTGTTTTTCCTGATCAATCATCTGTGGCAATTATACCACAAAAATTTTTTTATATCTCGTTTAAACTTCCCGGTAGAACCACACTGGTAGTAGCTGCTGTGTTATTGCTACAAGTATAGGTTGAAGTACCGACAGTAAACGACACACCAACACTTTTTAGACCAATAGTGGTAAATATTTTGTTTAAAGTATTACTATAATTATTCACTGATCCACTATCTGCCCCACCGGTAATAATCCAAGTTCTTTCATAACTAGTACTGATTGCCGGCTCGATACTCCAGGTTGTATTCTTATTTACTTCTACCTTACCGTTTATTTCACCACCAGCACCAACTACAGAACAGTCGAAACTGCCTGTAAACGATGGAATGGTCTGGGAACAACTTGCATCAGTTCCGCCATTTTGACCAAGACAGCTCCAGAGATAATTGGTACTAGTATCAGTTACATCCTGTGGAGTACCAGCGATACAAAGATTTGCCGTGGTATCACAGACTCCATTTACTGTAGAAGAACTAATACTTACCCCTGTACTACCACCACCGCCCCCACCTACAGAGTTTGAACAATTTGAAGAAGTCACAGAAGATCCACCTGAGGTAACCGTAACTTGACCATGTTTAGTACCATAAGAGCTATAAGATTTAGTGACGCTTTGTGATGTGCCAGACAGACCATCGTCGCCGGACCAAGAATAAGTGTAGGTACCTGTGCCACCGGTGGCATTCGCGGTCCAAGTGACATTCTGACCAGTTGTAGTAGTAGATGGCGAAACTGTACAGGTTGCAGCTAAAGCTGGAGCCGTCACTGTGAAGGTCCAAGTTGGAGCAAAACCAGCAAGAGTGCGAGCGGTATCAGTTGAAGACCAGGTGGTGCCATTATCTTTTGATAGAGAAATTACATGCCAAGTATAACCACCGTATTGACCGGACTGGCCACAAGTAATACTTGAATGATTCAACACAGTACCAGCATAGTTACAATACCAATCACCATCCACGTTTCGATAACTGGCTTGATAATTTGTGACAACAGAAGCAACGGTGGCTGTTACCGTCGCGACACCAGAACCCACTGCGGTACAAGTAGTACCGGAACAAGTTAATACATTAGTGTCTGAAGAGGATAATGACATCGTTGGCGCAGTCGGCAAAGACCATTTTAATTCACTGGCGCAAGTGACGGCTTGTCCATCTTTCAAACAAGTGCCCGAGCCTGATTCAATCGAACCAAGATAAGGCGTACCATAGGCACCGCCCGTACTATTAAAAGATCCTTCATTAGATTTAGCAAAAGACACAGTTTCACCGGTCGCCAGAGCCGTGTTGCCAGTTAGGGTTACACTATTTGTATTGCTAATAGTACCAATCGCAAAGGCAGCAGGATTAGTCAACGTAGCATTTTTTTCCCAGCCAATTTGATAACTGTAGCTGTTAGTTTCTGATTTGGTTTTGCCGTCGGCAGACACAATTATAGTAGCCTCTGTTTCTAGAGTATATTTTGCAATTAATGTGCCAGCAGCCAACAGAGTGATAATAGATAGTAAGATTGTGATGGTTATCTTTGAAGACTTTTTAACAACCACCTTGCCTGTCACAACCAAAAGAATTATTGAGATCAAGAGTATCGCCCACAAAATATAGCTATCTTTATTACTTTGATTATCCGATCGCATGGTATAAACAGTCTTATATTCATCCACCTGTTCACCATTAGAATTATAAATCGCAGCACTTAGATTTAAATAATCTAGGTCCGTTGGAGCTTTAGCTTTAAAAACCTCCCCCATCACCATAGATGCTATAGAATTACTATATTCAATTTGGCCCACAGAATTACCAGTCTTATCCGTTAGATTAACCTCCACCCTACCATTAGTTTCACGACCGGAAGTATTGTGGAAACAAGCAAACAAACTAAAATCCTCACCGGCCTTTAATGGAAATTTATCAACGGCAACATAGTTTAGACGAGGGCGTTCTTGAGGACTAAGAATACGAATATTAACTATAGACTTTTCACCTTCAACTGAAGTGGCTGTTATTCTCAAATAATAAACCGTCTCGTCCATTTTTGGTATAGTGTAAGTTAAAGTCTGTACAGCATTAGCGCCGATCGTTACCTTCTCCACTTTTGAAGACACCTTATCAGTCGGATTCAAACTATCCCAATAAAATAAATCGTACTCTACAGTTATTTCTCTCTTTACATTATTGGTATTTTTTAAATCTTGCTTGATAACCACCGCCTCACCAGCTGAGACTTCCGGCCAAGAACCTATGTGATTGTATCTGCGTTCATTTATTAATGTCTTCTTCTTATCAAAGAAAATACCGGTCTGCTTATTTGAGGTAATGGTGAAGTCTGCAAAACCTACGACGACTTCATTGGTGAATGGTAGACCACCAAGATTAAACTTTTCACCAACAACAAAGAAGTAATCAGCACGATAATTCCTTGACTCTAGACCCTTAGGAGCTGTCCAGGTAAAGCTGATAGGCTTAGCCTCATTCGCAGCCAAATAGATCTTATCTACAGCAATAAATTCATCGACAATCCACTGTCCTTCAGTTTTATAATTAGGATTACGTTTGCCGATTCGAACAAAAACCGACCCATCTACTACTGGATAGCTATTCTGATTGACAATTTCACCAGTAAACAGCATTGTGTCACCAGCTGAAGCGACCGCCTGATCCGGACCAACACTCACCTGAACACTTTGAAATTTATAGTAGTCGAAACAATTAGCGGTTTCCGCTTGGACCAAAGTTGGACCCAAAAGAAAGCTGAAAGCGAACAAAGATAAGATGAATGATTTCATATTAAAAAGTTATAAATGTTAAAAATAATCCTTTGTTTATTATACCACATTCATGCTTGACAACAACACATATTTTGCTATACTTACATCAATTACGCAGTTCGCCCCAAAGGCGGACTTCGTTTTTTATCAGAAAGTTATAAATACACAAAAATTATGGTAGACCTTAAAGTTTTAAACGCTGTTCTTGAACAATTAGAACAAGAAAGAGGCGTCCCAAAAGAAAAAATGCTTGAGGCAATTAGCCTATCTTTAGCGACTGCTTATAAAAAAGAGTATGGTAAACGCGGCCAGATCATCCGTGCCAACTTTGACTTAAATACCGGCGCAACCAACTTTGAACAAGTAAAAGTAGTGGTAGAAAAAGATAAGGTAGTTATGCCAGACGAAGAAACCGGTGAAGTTCAAGCTCCAGAAATCGGCGCGGAAGGAGAAACCGAAGTGGTTTACTTCAATCCTGAACACCACATCCTCCTTGAAGACGCAAAAAAGATTAAACGTGGCGTAAACGCTGGCGACGAAATCATTTTCCCATTGGAAACTAAGGATGATTTCAGCCGTATTGCCGCTCAAACCGCTAAACAAGTGATTATTCAAAAGCTTCGTGAGGCTGAAAAAGTTTCAGTACTTGGTGAATATGGTAAAAAAGAAGGCGAAATCGTGACTGGCAGCGTTCAACGTATGGAACGTGGCAATATCTTTATTGACATGGGCCGTGCAACTGCAATTCTACCTTACGAAGAACAAATCCCAACCGAAAAATACAAGCAAGGTGAACGTATTCGCGCTTATCTATACCGCGTAGAAGAAACCCCAAAGGGTATTTTCCTAAAACTTTCTCGTTCTCACCCAAAATTCTTGGAAGAATTATTTAAAGCTGAGGCACCAGAAGTAGCTAATGGTACTGTAGTCTTGAAAGCTATTGCTCGCGAGGCAGGTTCTCGTTCTAAAGTAGCAGTATTTTCAAACGATGCACACATTGACCCAGTTGGATCACTTGTGGGCCAGCGCGGTGTGCGTGTGGCAACCGTTATGAGCGAGCTTGGCGGTGAAAAGATTGATATTATCGAATGGTCTGAAGACCCTCGCCGTTTCCTAGAAGACGCTCTATCCCCAGCTAAAATCCTAAACGTAGAGATGAATGATACGGAAAAGAAAGCGGTAATCGAAGTTTCCCCTGATCAGCAATCCCTAGCCATCGGTAAAGGTGGTCAAAACGTCCGCCTTGCCGCAAAGCTTACTGGTTGGAAGATTGACATTAAGTCAAACGAAGCCGCTGCTCCAGCTGTAGAAGAAAAAGCTTCTGAACCAACTGAATAATAAGTAAACATAACTCAGCAACTAAAAAACGAGGTTTAACCTCGTTTTTTAATTTACCTATCTTGTTTTTGGCCTTATTTTAAGGTACACTAACGCCATTAACCATTAATTATCAAAGCAATATGAACCTTTGGCACGAAATATCTCACGGTGAAAAAATCCCAGATTTAATCAATGTCATCATTGAAATTCCAGCTGGATCAAACAATAAATACGAAATCGACAAAGAAACCGGTTTGATTGCTCTCGATCGCGCCAACTACACTTCTTCACCTTATCCTTTTGACTATGGTTTTGTTCCACAAACCCTTTGGGAGGACGGCGATGCCCTTGATGTGGTAGTCTTTTCAACCTTCCCTCTTCACCCTGGCATTCTAGTAGAGGTACGCCCAGTCGGTGTGATCGAAATGATCGACGATGGTGAATCTGATTACAAAATCCTTGGTGTACCAAAAAATGACCGCCGTTGGGACCACGTTCACGACCTAAAAGATTTGAATCCTCACAATGTTAAAGAAATCTGTCATTTCTTCCAAACCTACAAACAATTAAAGAAAGATAATCATGAATCTAAAGTAGAGATTCGTGGCATAAAAGACAAAAAAGAGGCTCTGGAGGCCGTTAAAAAGAGTATTGAGATCTACAATACTAAGTTCGGTAAAAAATAATCCTGGTAAAGTTAGGTACTTTGCTTGATTTTTGATATAATACATTTAGTAATAGATGTAGCTCTTTTATACTTCGTCTATTACCAAAATTATGAAAAAATTTCCAAAAGTATTGCTGTCAGGCTTGGTAGCCACCACTTTATTAACCCCCCTAGTTTTCATTCAAGCGGAAGAGATTTCTAGAGAGGATCGTCGTGAAGACAGAATCGAGAGACGAGAAGAGCGCTTTGAAAAGAGACTAACTTTAGCAAGTAGCACTCAAGCTCGCCTAGATAAACGCGAGGCTCAGATCGAAAAAATTGAAGCTCGCCTAGCCTCAACAACCGCTTCATCTACAAAGAAGATTGAAAAGTTGACTGAGCGACTAGAAGAAAGAAAGGCAAAAGCTGAGGAGGTAAAAGACAAGTTATTAAACAAAGGCCTTAAAGTAACTGAAGTTTTGGGTAAAATTTTAGCTAAAATCCAAGAAAGAATTGATATCTTGAAAGGAAAAGGCTTAGATCTAGCGAACGCTCAGGCTAGATTAGATACTGCCAATGCAAAAATTGATCAACTAACCGAAAAATCAGAGGATTTGGCTGATCTATTGAATACCGAGATGACCGAAGAAAATCGCGAGCAGCTATTTGAACAAATTCAAACCACACATGCTGAAGCTCGCGGTCTAGCGAAAGAAGCTCATTCATTATTGGTAGATACCATAAAAGCAATTACTGAAATTCTACCAAAAGATGATAAAGCTACCACCACCGCAACTAGCACTGAAGAATAATTTATAAATTAATTGACCCTTAGGGGTTGAAAACAAATGCAAAACGAAGAAAAAAATTACGGCGCAATCATCGGAATAGTTATCATCATCATCCTCTTGGTAGCTGGTGGCTGGTACTTTATCAGCAACCGCATCGAGAAAGTAAATGAAAATAAAGTTCTAGATGTAAGCACTGGCACTTCAACTGAGGTTGGAGACATTCAAACAGATCTGGATAATCTGGACGTTGATTCATTCTAAGGTCTAAGTTGGCAAAAACCCCGCTCGGCGGGGTTTTTGCTTTTTCAGCTTTTTCTGCTAGACTCAAGAAACCATGAACAATAAAATAAAATTTAAAATCAATGAAACTAAGAAACTACCCCACTCAGAGGTAGAGATAAACTGCGAAATTTCTGCAAAAGAAATTGAAAGTTATCGTGCCAAGGCTATTGCTTCTATTCAAAAAGATTTAAGTTTACCAGGTTTCCGTCCAGGCAAAGTGCCAGAAGCTATGTTGATAAAACACGTAGGGGACCTCTTCATCTACAACGAAATGGCCGAAATGGCGATCAATGACGCTTTCGGTGAAATTATTATTGAAAGCAAAACCAACTTCATTGCTATGCCGAATGTGCAATTGACCAAAATTGCCCTGCCTGCGCAGGCGGGCGACAAGAACGACGTTGCTTTTAAATTAATTGGTCCAATTATGCCAGAAATTAAATTGGCTAATTACAAAAAGATTGCTAAAGATGAAAATAAGGGCGCGGAAGAAGTTTTTGAAGCAACCGATAAAGAAGTAGATGAAACAGTAGAGGAAATTCGCAAAAACTTTGCTTTACGCAACCACGAGCACAAAGAGGGTGAAGAACACTCTCACGACAACTTACCTTTACCAGAAGTAACTGATGAATGGGTGAAAAAACTTGGACAATTTGAAAATGTAACCGATTTCAAAAACAAATTAAAAGAGGGTATTAAAAAAGAAAAAGAAATGAAAGCTAAAGACAAACGCCGTTTAGCAATCATTGAAAAAATTATGGCTGATACCGAAGTTGAACTGCCACACGTTTTGGTTGATGGTGAACTTCGTAAAATGCAGGCACAATTTGAGGACGATATCGCCCGAGCCGGATTAAAAGTAGAAGATTATTTGAAACACTTAAAAAAGACCAAAGCAGACCTAGAAAAAGAATGGCGACCAGATGCCGAGAAACGTGCTAAATCACAATTGATCATTACCAAAATTGCGATTGAAGAGAAAATTGAACCAGAGAAAGACCGTGTCAAAAAAGAAGTTGAGGGCTTGATGCAAGTTTACAAAGATGCCAAGGAAGATCGTACTACCGCTTATGTAGAGATGATGCTAACTAATGAAAAAGTCCTTGAATGGCTAGAGGCGCAAAAGTAAAGCACTCGCCACGATCGCTGCTGTCTCCGCTCGTAAAATAGTTTGACCCAAAGAAAGGAACTCGAAATTATTCGCTCTGAATAGTTCGAGTTCTTTTTCTGTCCAACCACCTTCAGGACCAATGAACGCGGCGCAGCCTCCATCAATCTCCTCCTTTTCTAAGGAGGAGTGGCGAGTCTGCGAGCCGTGGTGGTCTGTATGAAAAACCACACATCTTTTGTTTTCCTTTTTAGCTAAAACTATTGCCTCTTCCAACCCTATTGGCTCAAAGACTTCTGGCAAAATCACTCGCCCACTTTGCTCGCTTGCCTCTTTGGTAATTTTATTCACCCGCTCCATATTTAAATCTTTCTTCTCACTACGTTCAGATAATACTGGAAATATTTTAGCGACGCCTACTTCGGTACATTTCTCAACTGCTAATTCAAAATTACCTTTTTTGATTAAGGCCAGAAACAGTGAAACGTTCTTCTTCTCCGTTTCTGGGTTTTTGTTTTCTGATCTTAAAATTTTCACAACTAACTCTTTTTTATTAACTGAAACAATTTGTGAAACCGCTTCAACACCTGTTCCGTCAAAGATTATAATCTCATCCCCTACGCGCAACCGAAAAACGTTCACCAACTGATGAACTAGCTCGGAGTCGGAGAGGGTAATTTCCTCCCGCCCCACTATCTTTTCTGTGATATAAAATCGGTGTAACCTCATATGAAACATAGTATATCTTAGATTTGATTTTGTCACTTCTTTATTATAGACTGCCAGTATGTCTTACTTAATTCCAACCGTGATTGAGAAATCACAAAACGGCGAACGCGCCTTTGATATTTATTCACGCCTACTAAAAGAAAATATTATTTTCCTTAGCGGTCCAATTGATGACGATGTTGCAAACATTGTTATTGCTCAACTTTTATTCTTACAGAGTGAGGATCCAAAGAAGGATATCAAACTTTACATTCACTCCCCTGGTGGCCACGTATCTGCTGGTATGGCAATCATCGATACTATGAACCATATTAAAAACGAGGTTTCCACTGTCTGTGTTGGTATGGCGGCTTCGATGGCGGCGGTCATTCTGGCTTGTGGTACAAAAGGCAAGCGTTTTTCCCTACCAAACTCCGAGATTATGATTCACCAACCACTAGGTGGTGCCCAAGGCCAGGCAACTGATATTCAAATTACCGCTAAGCAAATTTTAAAACTTAAGGACAAACTCAACAAAATCCTTGCAGAAAAAACAGGTAAACCTTTGGCCGATATTGAACGTGATGTAGAACGAGACTACTATATGTCTGCCGACGAAGCGAAGAAATACGGAATCGTGGACAAAGTGCTGTAAAAAGTGTATTGTTAAGTTGTTACTAATTTAATTTTATATGATTTTGTTTTTTATCAACTTACCAATGAAAGGTTCAGCTTAAGATAGTCGAGAGAAAGCGAAGTCATTTCGCACATTATGTCATTTAAAATTGTGTTATTGCTAGCCGCGACCGGCCTGATTGGTATTGGTCTTGGCTACTTTTTGCGCTTAATTATATCCCTAGGTAAGCGCGGATCGATGGAGTTGGAAATCAAAGGGATGATGCTCCAAGCTCGAGAGGAGGCAAAGAAAATTGTTCTCGAGGCTGAAAACAAGGCGGTAGAAACCTTAAAGGAAATAAAAGTTCAAGCTAAAGAAAAAGAGGACGCCTTTAAGATTGCTGAAGCTCGATTGATCAAAAAAGAAGATCTCTTGGATCAACGTCAGATGGATATAGACAAGGAAGTCGAAAATATCAAGAAAAAGATTGCTGAAATCAAAGAGATCCGTGAAAAGACCGACAAATTAGAGCAAGAAAAGCTAGAACAACTACAAAAAATCTCTGGCCTAACCGAAGCAGAAGCGAAAGAACAAGTATTAAAATCCGTTGAACAAAAATACGAGGAAGATATCTTGGCACGTATCAAAAAACTAGAAATCTTTGGCCAAGAAAAATACGAAGCAAAAGCAAAAGAAATTTTGACCACCGCCATTCACCGCATGGGTAATTCCGTGGCGTCTGATGTAATGTCTACGATTGTAAATATTCCTTCAGATGAAATGAAAGGTAAAATTATCGGTAAAGAAGGTAAAAACATTAAGGCTTTTGAGCGCGCGACTGGCGTAGAAGTAATTGTAGACGATACCCCAGGGGCGATCACCATTTCTTCTTTTGATCCGGTACGCCGCCAAGTAGCTCGTGTGGCTTTGGAAAACTTACTTGCAGATGGCCGTATTCAACCTGTAAAAATTGAAAAATTAGTTGAGGAAGCAAAAGCAAGTATTGGCAAAATAATGAAAGAAAAAGGTGAAGCCGCTGCATATGAATGTGGTGTCTTTAATCTAGACCCTCGTATTGTAGCCATTCTTGGACGCCTACACTTCCGAACCAGCTATGGTCAGAATGTTTTACAACACTCCGTAGAAATGGCCCACATCGCTGGTATTATTGCCCAAGAAATGGGTGCAAACGTGAGTGTGGCAAAAGCTGGTGCCCTACTTCATGACATAGGTAAAGCTGTAGACCATGAGGTAGCCGGAACCCATGTGGAAATTGGCCGTCGTATTCTGCAAAAATTCGGGGCTAGCGAAGAAATTATTAAAGCAATGCAGGCTCATCATGAAGAATATCCTTATGAAACGACTGAATCTATTATCGTACAGGTAGCTGATGCGATTTCTGGTGCTCGTCCCGGTGCTCGCCGTGACAACGTTGAAAACTACATTAAACGCCTACAAGACCTAGAAGCATTGGCTAATGGTTTTGAGGGTGTCGAGAAATCTTATGCTCTACAAGCAGGCCGTGAGGTACGTATTTTCGTCACCCCAGAGAAAATTGGCGATCTAGAAGCCAAGAATTTAGCTCGCGATATCGCCGCTAAGATCGAAACCGACCTAAAATACCCTGGAGAAATCAAGGTAAACGTTATTCGTGAGCTTCGAGTTATCGAATACGCTAGATAAAAAGTCAATATTGTAAGCCACTTGCTCGAAAAAACCCTTATATTATAATAAATGGGTTAGAATCAGGTCGAGAAAATATAACAATTTAGCAGAAATAATTCATTACTCGCGCGAGTAATTAAGTTAACTAAACAAAAAATTATGAACAAACAAGCAATTGTAGAGGCAGTAAACGGTGTTTTGAACACCACCAAAGTACAAGCAGAACAAGTAGTTGATACTGTTTTTGATTCAATCGTTGCTTCTCTAAAGAAAGGTAACGAAGTATCAATCGCTGGCTTGGGTATTTTCTCAGTAAAGGCACGCGCAGCTCGCGATGCTCGCAACCCTCGTACTGGTGAGACCGTCCGCGTTCCAGCTATGAACGTTCCAAAGTTCCGCGCTGCGAAGGCTTTGAAAGACGCTGTAAAATAAATCTTATTTTAAGCCAAAGACAAAACCGCCCCATCACTGGGGCGGTTTTTTTGTTAGGTGACGTTTGAAACTCAAATGTCCAATCCACCTTCCACGTTACGCGGACTACGTCTCATCCTGATCTGGTGTTCAGTAGAATCAATCTGATAATGACACCTGGCCAGAAAAAATGGCCAGATACAGGCACAGAAACGATTCATCCAAACATGTTCTTTAATCAGTCCAACAAAGAACAGAAATGTGATCAAGGAAACAACGATGGTCAGAGTGATCACTAAAGCCAAGCCTATAAATGACTCCACCGGCCCAGCATAATGAGCATCATCATCAATCCTCTCCTCAATCTCATGTCTAAACAGCCAAGTGAGAAATACAGCAACAAAGAACACAATCCAAGTCCAAACATTCATCTTCAATTCCCTTTCGTTTGTTTAATCTGTTTCGAACAATATCACTTCAGAAGAATATACGCAACCATCACACCCACACCAAAACAGTTTCAGGAATTCCTGAAACTGTTTTGGTGTGGGTGCGGGTAGGGCGAATCGAACGCCCAACAGCAGTTTGGAAAACTGCAGTTTTACCATTAAACTATACCCGCAAGAACTTTATTATACACAAAAATTAACGCTCTGCCACAGTCTTGGATACTTTCACTACCTCATCAAAATTATCATCCTTTTCTACTTTCTTACGGCGCTCAAAATGGCATTTCTCGCAATGGTGGGTTAACAAGTATTCCCCCTTCTCTACTTCTACCTTTATTGGCTTCATCATACCACCACAAACTGCCGCCCGATCACCAGGATTAATATCTACATGTTTACTCCAAAGACACTTCGGGCAATGATTAGTATAACCATCCCCTTTCACGTTCTGCCCGCACCCGCCTGCGCGGGCAGGTTTCTCACAAACAAAATCCTCAACGTTCTTTTGAAACTTTTTCATAAAAGTAAATTCATTCTTTCATAAAAATACAATCTATGCTAGTATTTCCTAGTAATTATCGGGGCGTGGTGTAACGGTAGCATACACGCTTTGGGAGCGTGCAGTTCGGGTTCGAATCCCGGCGCCCCGACAAATTTTTAATAAAGGACACCTATAGGACAATATCTTCTAGGTATCTTATTTCAATCTTTTTAAGGTGAGCGTCGAAATAAACCACCGCCACATCAAACTGCCAATCTTCCTCGGATCGACTGAGTAAGTATGTTTGTATTACCCGGCCTAAACGCCTTAATTTCCAAGGGTGTATGTTATCTTCTGGCCTATAAGCATCGGTTTCATATGAAACTGGCAAATGTGAGACCGTCTTTACCTCTATAAAGTGCAGTCTGTGTCCTTTACGAGCCACAATATCGATTTCGCCCCACTTACGGAGATAATTTCTTTCCACAATATCAAAACCTTGTTTCATAAGAAACATACAAGCCTGTGTTTCCCCAAAGTCACCTACCCTTCTTTTTTCAGTTCGATTATCCAAAGCGCCGACATCCTACTACCGAATCTTTTTTAATGCAAGTGTAAAAGCTGGACCGTATTCACTATCGTGTATAGCCTGAAACAAAACATCGCATGTTTCTTGTGTAACCTTCAAAAGATCTGTTGGTTCGTAAGGATAGTAATACTTTTTATGGCCCAAATTTTCAATCTCCAGCTCTCGATAAGGTCCAAATTTAGTTGAAATATATAAAATACCGCCTATTTTCAAGCTTTTTAGGATTTTCAATAATGTTTCATGTAAAACCTCACGTTCTACATGTAACAAAGTATAAAAACTGTAGATTAAATCGAATTCCCCTTCTTTATAATCAAAATCGGTAAAATCTTTCACATGAAACATTAGTTTTGGGTTCTTTTCTTTGGCTATTTTGACCAACTCAGCCGAAGCATCTATTCCTAGATAGTTACATGTGTAACCTTCTTTGTTTGTTACAAAATAAGCATCTCGGCCGTTTCCGCAACCTATTTCCAATACCTTAGGCTTTTTTGTATCAAGATAAGATAGGGCTCTGTCTATATCTGTCTTCCTAATCCCATATTTATCAAACTGTTCAGCGTAAAAGGACGCCCCTTGATCATAGGCTTCGATGGTCTGTTTTTGTTTCGTGTGTAACTGTTTCACGTGAAACAATTTGTTGATTTTATTGGACATTTTGGGATTAAGGCCACTTAAAAGACGTCTTTTATCAACATATCCCCAGAGTTATCCACAATTCCGTGGATAACTAAGGCTTATTTGAGATAGGTCTTTTTGTGTCTGTTTTTGTCTTATTGAATCCATAGTAGCATATTGGTCAATTAATAAAAATGTCTGGGATTTGTAAAAAAAATAAAAGTAGGCTATAGTGTGTGAGTTGCGGGTATGGTTTAATGGTAGAACAAGTCCTTGCCAAGGATTAGATCCGAGTTCGATTCTCGGTACCCGCACACCGAAACGTTTATTAGTATAACCGCTGCTCCCATGGTGAAATGGATATCACGACGGTCTTCGGAACCGTTATTGTGGGTTCGAATCCTGCTGGGAGCGCCAAAAAAGCAATGACACCAAAGATTTATGAGGTAAAAGACCTCGAAATTCCAGCGGAAGTCGCCAATGTTGTAAAAACCTTACAAAATAAGGGTTTTGAGGCATATTTGATTGGTGGCTGTGTTCGAGACATCTTGATGAACCGCAAACCAAAAGACTGGGATGTAACAACCAATGCTGTACCGGAAGAAATAATTGCCTTGTTTCCAGATACTTTTTATGAAAATAACTTCGGAACTGTTGGGGTAGTAAACAAAGAAACCGCAGACGAAACCTTGCGCACTATTGAAGTTACCCCTTATCGTGTGGAATCAGAATATTCAGACAATCGCCGTCCAGATGCCGTAAGCTTCAGTAAAAAGCTAGAAGACGACGTAAAACGCCGCGACTTTACGATCAACGCTCTGGCTTTTGATAATGGCAAAATCTTAGATTTTTATAACGGACAAGAAGACCTCTTTAAAGGTGTTATAAGGACCGTAGGGAAGGCCGAGGACCGTTTTAGGGAAGATGGACTAAGAATCTTGCGAGCGGTGCGTATAGCCACCGAAATAGGCTTTAAAATCGATAAAAATACTGAGAAAGCTTTGCTAGAAAATGCTAATCTACTAGCAAACATCTCTAAAGAGCGTATTCGTGACGAATTTATTAAAATTATTTTATCTGACCATCCAATGGCCGGCCTTGTTTTAAGCCACAAATTGGGTATTTTGCCTTATATCGTACCAGAATTAGAAACAGCTGTAAGCATAGAACAAAGTCGTTCCCACGTTTACGACGTTTTCGAGCATAGTTTACGTGCCTTACAACATGCGGCTGATAAAAAATACAGCCTAGAAATGCGTCTATCGGCCTTATTTCACGATATTGGTAAACCAGCCACCAGACGTTGGAGCAAGGAACAACAAATCTGGACTTTCTATGGCCATGAAGTGGTAGGAGCTAAGATGACCGAGAAAATTCTTAATGATTTGCGTTTTCCTAAAAAAATAACTGAAAAGGTTGTGAAACTAGTACGCTGGCATATGTTTTTTGCTGACACTGAACAGATTTCCTTATCTGCGGTACGCCGAATCATTGCGAGCGTAGGGAAGGATAATATTTGGGATCTGATGAACCTCCGCGGTTGCGATCGTATGGGTATGGGTCGGCCAAAAGAAAATACTTATCGCGTACGGAAATATCATTCCATGGTGGAAGAAGCTTTAACTGATCCCGTTTCTGTCGGTATGCTTAAAATAGACGGTAAGGGGATTATGGAAACTACCAAAGAAGCACCTGGTCCTAAAATAGGCTTTATTTTACACGCTCTTTTGGAAGAAGTACTAGAAAACCCTAACCTAAATACCGAAGATTATTTAAAGAAAAGAAGTAAAGAATTAATCAAATTAGATCTAAATGAGCTTAAAAAACTAGGGGAAGCCGGCAAAGAGACTAAAGAAAAAGAAGAGGAGCGAAAAATTGAAGAGATTCGTAAAAAACATTGGGTGAAGTAAAAATGGAGCAACAAAAAACCGCTCCATTTTTTGTTTTCGTAGTCGGACGAAATCAAATTCGGAACGGCTTGTTAAAGTGCGTGAGCACTTCCTGATGCTTGGCCGAGCATCAAATACCACTTGCGTTGTAAAGAACTTATTCTCTTCAACGCGAGTGGACTTGGAGAAATTTGCCCTTGATCACGTTGATCTGAAATCATTATAATCTTGTCTAAAGGACATGTAAAGGACAAAACTGTGGATAACTTTTTTAGTTATCCACTTGCACTGAAAATAGCTTGGATATATAATATAAAAGTCCTTCATAATCCTTTGCGGTTATATCGGACATGGGGCTCGCTGAAAGCGGTATCCCACAAAAGTTTACACAGAAAAGCATTTGCCTTCCACTACACAAATTTAATGTGAGGCAAAATATTTTCGGTCCGGTTCGTGTCTAAGAATCAACAGCGCGGTTGTTGATCACCAGACTAAAAATCACGATCAAGAGTTCTTTATAAATTTCTCCACAAATTCACACTCATCTCTCTCGTCAATTTTGTTGGTGTTAAAGTTAATAAAAGAGAGGAGGTGAAACATGAAGTATTATATTGTAAACGGCATAGTATACATTAATAAAACTTCGGCGTTAGTTGCCAAGGAGAAATAATCCGTCAGACTTGCGGTTAAATCAAGTCAAATTAAAAAGGCCTCAGAGAGTATCTGGGCCTTTTTTAATTATCTTATTTCAACTCCAGAGTGATCGGGCAATGATCACTACCAAACACCTCATTTAAAATTTCGGCTTTTTTGATTTTAGGAACTAGAGCGGGGGAGACAAAGAAATAATCAATACGCCAACCCACGTTACGTTCACGAGCAAAAGTTTTCATATCCCACCAACTATATTTCACAGTTTCCGGGTGAAGGGAGCGGAAAGTGTCCACATAACCTTTTTCAATTACCCGATCTATCCAAGCGCGCTCTTCTGGCAGGAATCCGGTATTCTTTTCATTTTCTTTTGGACGCGCTAGATCGATTTCGTTATGTGCTGTATTTACATCACCACAGAAAATGACTTCTTTGCCAGACTTTTTAATTTTCTCGATCAAATTCAAAAAATAATCATAGAACTCCATCTTATATTTCAAACGCTCTGGACCGCCACCACCGTTAGGGAAGTAGCAATTTAATAAAACGAAACCTGGCCGCGCAGGCAGGTCTTTAAAATACAAAACGAGTAATCGTCCTTCCTGGTCATACTCTGGAACGCCAAAACCATATTCCACTTTTTCTGGTACCTCTTTGGAAAAAACCGCCACGCCACTATAGCCCTTGCGCATTTTAGAGTGATCAAAATAAGAGTGATAGCCGGCCGGATTACGCGTTGCTTCATCTAGCTGTTCGGGGTGTGATTTAGTCTCTTGCAAACAAATAATATCCGGATCAAGTTCAAACACCTGATTCCATTTATCTTTTTTGACCACCGCCCGCAAGCCGTTTACATTCCAGCAGAGGATTTTCATTTACTTCAAAAAAGTAAACAACTTACCGATCACTGGTAGGGGAACAGTTTTATTTTCCAAGACGTTCTTGATACCAATTACCAAAAGAGCCAGGAGGGCGATATTCCACAAGCTAGTAAACCAAGCAATGATGCCTAGCCAAAAAGGCAAGAAATCCAAACCAAAGTTGCCCACAATAGCCACGATAAATAAAACAATTCCTTGATTAATGTGGAAGTTCAAAGCTGAGGAACGATTTTTTACAGCCAAAAGAGGAATCAAAAAGAAAATATAAGCAACAACAGACCAAAGCTTTTCGTGATCAATTTCGTTGTTTACTGGAATCTGGTTTTGAGTGTTTTCAGTCATAGTTTTGATATTAATTAATAATTACCCCTTATTATGGAACTTTTTATGGATATCGCGCAAGTGCTTGTCGGTAACGTGGGTGTAAATCTGGGTGGTAGAAATATTAGCGTGACCAAGCATCATTTGCACCGAACGTAGATCTGCACCATTTGAAAGCAGATCAGTCGCAAAGCAATGGCGAATTACGTGGGGAGTAACTTTTTTGGTAATACCCGCCAAAGTGGCATAACGTTTTACAATCCTCTCTATAGTACGGTGATCAAGGCCCTTATGCATATCATTACGCTTTTTGCCTTTATTACTTTCATCGGTAATTGGCACAAACATGGCTTCGGACATATCTTTGCGCAAAGATAAATATTCTTTAATTGCCTCTTTCGCTTCGTCAGACAAAAATACCACGCGAACTTTTCCACCTTTTCCACGAATAGAGAATTCGTCCTGTTTTATATCTAAATCATTTTTCAGCGAGCAAAGTTCCGACACACGCAAACCAGTAGAAAAGAGAAGCTCTAAAATAGCCTTGTCACGCGCCCGGCGTTCAGGATTTTCTTCTTTATTTGGGGCCTCCATCAAGCGGACCAATTCCTGTTTAGAGATTACATCGATCGAACGTTCACCGATTTTAGCTAATTCAATATTATCAGCCGGCAGGGAAGTAACACCTCGGCGAGCCAGAAATTTTAGGAAAGTACGTAAGGCAATTAAATAGTAATTCTGGGTTTTACGAGTCATGGAACCACCCTTACTACCAGGCTGACGATTAAGCCAGAGACGAAATTCGCGGACTTTTTCATTCGTAATATCTTTTGGTGAGGCCAGCTTGGTTTGCTCAAGAAAAATACTTAAATAGTGGTCATAATTTGAAACCGTTTTCAGAGCTCGGCCTTTCTCGATCTCGATATATTCCAAAAATTGGCACTTGTAATCCTTCAGCGTCATACTATAATTATAGCATATCAGATGTCGGAAAATATTAACGTACAAAAACATGTTTGAATTCTTAAGGTTCAGAAAAGGTGAGGCGACAGAAGGACAGGGGGTAGAACAATTGTCACCAAAAGCAGAGGCAATCAAAAAAACCATTGATGCTTATTATCAAAATGAGGCAGATATAACACCCGAAAGACTGAACGGAGCTGTGCAAGTCTTACTCGAAGAAGAGGTGACTCAACTAAATAACTCTGGACATGTCGATGTGGTAAATGAAATTGGAGACCTTAGTAATAAGATGTTCGTCGAACGAGACCTCGAGAAATATCTGGAATTAGTGAAACAAATTCCCAATAACCCTGATGGAATTGTCAGAAATCCGATTTTGGCCCATATAATAGAGTTAGCTAACCACGAAGAGGAGGAGGTGGAAGAAGAGGTGGCTTAACCCCTTGCAATTTTTAGATAAGTGTGCTAGACTCTAGAAATGTTAACAAAGACCAAAAAAACAAAGGTAATCAAGGAAGTAGCCGTCCACGATAAGGACACTGGTTCAACCGAAGTACAGGTTGCTATTTTAAGCAAACGTATTGACGAACTTGCTTCTCACCTAAAGAAGAACCCAAAGGATAATCACTCTCGCCGCGGACTTCTAGGTATGGTGGCTGACCGCCGTACTCACCTTAAGTACTTAGAGAAAAAGGCTCCAAAACGTTACGCTTCTCTAGTTAAAAAGTTAGGATTGTAATCTAGAAAACTCCGCCTCGGCGGGGTTTTCCTTTTAATGCTATAATAAATATATGAGTTTAATTAAACACAAAGACCAAAGAGTTGGTATCTTTATTGATACCCAAAATCTCTATCATTGCGCCAAAAATTTATACGGTGCAAAAGTAAACTTTGCGCAAGTTGTAAAAGATGCGCTCGCTGGCCGTTCGCTTATTCGAGCGATCGCCTATGTGATCACTACCGAAAGTGGTGACGAAAAAGGTTTCTTCGAAGCTTTAACTAAAGCAGGAATTGAAACCAAAACTAAAAATCTACAAATCTTTTCTGGTGGTGCTAAAAAAGCCGACTGGGATGTAGGACTCGCGGTGGATGCGATTAAGATGGCACCAAAACTTGATGCGGTTATTATCGTTTCTGGTGATGGCGATTTCGTACCTTTAGTAGAGTACTTACAGATGAACGAAGGTTGTCAGGTGGAAGCAGTTTGTTTTGGTAAAAGCACTTCAGCTAAGCTAATCGAAACCGTGGATGGCTTTACAGACCTAGATCAAGCTCCAAGAAAATATCTGATGGGCGGTCCGAATCGTCGAGAGAATAAATAAAATACAAAAAACACTGCACCTATTCACAAGTGCGGTGTTTTTGTTTATGTGCTATCCTTGAGCCATATGAAAAAGCAAGAATTTTCTCTCGACCTTAATGGTCGACCATTAGTAGCTCAGTTTAATGACCTAGCAGAAAACGCTCACGGTTCAGTCATACTAAAATACGGAAATACCACCTTACTCGCAACTGCGGTTATGTCTAAAGAAGCCCGCGAAGGAGGAGATTACTTACCTCTAACTGTTGACTACGAAGAAAAATTCTATGCTTCAGGCCAAATTCTTGGTGGCCGTTTCATGAAACGTGAAGGTAAACCATCAAATGAAGCAATTTTGTCTGGTCGTATTGTAGACCGAACAATTAGGCCACTTTTTGATCAATGGATTCGTCACGACATCCAAGTAGTAGTCACCCTCCTCTCGATCGATCAGGATGATCCAGACGTTTTGGCGGTAATCGCTGCGTCACTCGCTTTGGGTGTTTCAAAGATTCCGTTTCACGGCCCAGTTTCAGCCCTAAGAATTGGTAAGCACAAGACTGACGGTTTCGAGGTTAACCCAACCTACACCGAACGCGAAAATGAAAATTTTGAGATCGATCTGATCGCCTGCGGCAAAGACGGAAATATCAACATGATTGAATTAGCTGGCGACGAAGCTCAAGAATCAGTAATCATTGAAGCTCTCAAGAAAGCTTCGGAGGAAATCGAAAAAATAAACGCTTGGCAGAAAAAAATTATTGCCGAAATTGGCACACCAAAAGTTTCTCTACCTGCACCAATTATGCCGGAAGAAATTAAAAAACTTTTTGCTGCCGAGATCGAACCAAAGTTAGAAAGTTTTGTTATGAGCGGTATACCAGGCGGTTCGAAAATCGGGGAAGTGATGGACATGTGGAAGAAATTAGCAAAAGAAAAATTACCGGAAATCGACAGCTCTTTTGCCGAGCAAATTTTTGAAGAAAAAGTGGACGCCATGATCCACGATCAAGCTTTAAATAAAAACAAACGTGCCGATGGTCGAGGTCTAGATGAAATCCGTCCGCTCTTCGCTCAAGCCGGGGGAATCTCGCCAATCTTACACGGTTCCGGTATTTTCTATCGCGGAGGCACCCACATTCTAACCGTCTTAACTTTGGGTGGGCCAAATGATGCCGAGGAAGTAAACAGTGTCGAAGAATCTTCTGAGCCAAAACGTTTTATGCACCACTATAATTTTCCGCCTTACTCCACCGGTGAAACAGGCAAGATGGGTGGAACCAATCGTCGTATGATCGGCCACGGCGCCCTAGCAGAGAAAGCCCTCCTTCCAATGATCCCTAGAACTGAAACTTTTCCTTACACCATCCGCCTAGTCTCCGAAGCTCTTTCTTCTAATGGTTCAACCTCGATGGGTTCTGTTTGTGCCTCTACCATTGCCTTAATGGATGGCGGAGTACCAATCAAAGCGCCAGTTGCTGGAATTGCTTCTGGTTTAGTGATGGATGAAAAAGGAAACTACAAAATTTTAACAGATATTCAGGGACCCGAAGATCATTATGGCGATATGGATTTTAAAGTAGCCGGAACCACAAACGGAGTCACCGCTATTCAAATGGATGTAAAAGTTTCTGGTGTACCAATCAAGGCCTTAGCTGAAGCTTTCGACAAAGCAAAAATTGCCCGCTTAAAAATTCTTGATGTTATCCAAAAAGAAATTCCTACCCCTAGAACAGATATATCTCCGAACGCTCCAAAAATCGTGACCTTAAAAATCAAACAAGATCAAATCGGTCTAGTCATTGGTTCGGGTGGAAAAACTATCAAAGAAATTAAAGAGCGTACCGGGGCTGATATTGATATCAATGACGATGGAACTGTTTATTGTACCGGCAAAGAAGGTAGTGCCGAAAAAGCTCGAGACATTATAGAGGCAATGACACATGAATATAAAGCTGGCGAAAGATTCACTGGTATTGTCACCAAATTAGCTGAATTCGGAGCTTTTGTCAGAATTGGTAATAGCAGTAACGAAGGTTTGGTCCATGTCTCAGAGATTGCTCCGTTTAGAGTAGAAAAAATTACTGATTTACTTAAGGTTGGGGAAGAAGTGCCGGTAGTAGTAAAGGGTGTAGACGAAAGAGAACGTGTTAGTCTATCAATCAAAGCCGCTGATCCAGATTTTGCCAAAAAGAAATTGGGGAAATAGTCTCCTTAGGTTATAATATAGGAATGGCAGATGTTGATCCTCTAAAAATGGACATTGATCCAGTCTTTAAGGGTGGGCCGCAAAAAGTGGTGGATACTGAAAATTCGCCGCTTCTAACTGGCGTATCTAGCATACTAGAAAATCAGCAATACACTCCCAGTTCTTCTGCTCAGACTTTTCCACCAATTCCAACCAAAACGGATATACCTAAACCGGCGATCCGTACGTATCGTGATGACATTCAATCAGCTATCAAGGCGAATCATCTTTCATCAGTAAATATTGCAGTAGCTGAAAATGATCGAATGCGCCAACAGGTCACCGGCGAAATACTCGCAGGGGAAGTAAGTGAGTACTCTAAGAGTAAAGTTATAATCTTCATTAGTCTGCTTCTAATCTTTATCGGGGCAATTAGCATTGGGGCAACTTATTTATTTACCCGAGTTGATAATAATAATTCTGTATCAGTAGTTACCACATCAAACAGCTTGATCACCGTCGAATTTAAAGATGAAATTAACATAGATTCCATTGTTAAAGGCCGTTTACCTAGTGCCCTAGCTAGCCGTATAAACGACATGCAAATACCTATAAATAGTGTTTATGGTCTATACCTAACTACTGGCGCTACTTCCAGTAAAAGGATTTTGTCCTCTCAAGAATTAATCACCGCCCTCAACTGGAGAATCCCAGACCCACTAAAAAGAAACCTCCAGAACAACTATATGATCGGCATGGTTTCAATTGGCGATAATGTGCCGTTCTTAGTTTTTAAAACTAATTCTTTTGAAACAACTTATGGTGGAATGATTGCTTGGGAAAAAGATCTAGCTAAAGATTTTGGCCCGATCTTTCGTCTTGGAAACGAGGTTGGCCTCACAGATGCTCTAGCCCCAACTACAATTTTAAAATTTGAAGACAAAGTTATCTTAAATAGGGACGTGCGCATTCTAAAAGATACATCTGGAAAAGTCTTATTCCTCTATGCTATTTTAGATAGAGATACAATACTAATCACCACATCAGAAGTTGGTTTTAAAGATTTGTTGAACAGACTCAATCGCGAAAAAAGCCTAAAAAGATAGCTTTAAATTATCCACAGTTGTGTTTATCGTTTCATTTTGGGATACTATTAGTATTATGAAAAACACAAACACTTATAAGAAAGAGTTGGAAGCTGAAAAGGCAAGATTACAAGAAGAAATTACTGACGCCAATACAGACGATCTTGATCCAGACCTAGCCGACGAAAGCGAATTAGCTGATGATATTGAGGAGCGCGAAAGTAATGCTGGAGTAGCCGAAAAACTTAAGGCTGAATTACGCAATGTAGAAAGAGCTCTAGATAAGATTACAGACGGCACTTATGGTTCTTGCGACGTCTGCCAAGCGGAAATACCAGAGGCCAGATTAAAAGCTAATCCTGCTTCTACTACCTGTTTAGCTCATAGTAAATAATTAGTCCCTAACTAAAAATATGTCTTTTGCTAAGGTTTATAGTGCACAACCGAGCGTTTTGGGTGCAAAAATAATTGATGTCGAGGTAGATATTTCTAAAGGCTTAAATGCCTTTGCCGTTGTAGGGTTAGGAGATAAGAGTGTTGAAGAAGCAAAGGACCGTATTGCTTCAGCCATAAAAAATTCCGGCTTCAAATCGCCGAAGCAATCGAATCATAAAGTTGTCATTTCACTGGCCCCCGCCGATCTAAGGAAGGAGGGGCCAGTTTTTGATTTAGCGATGGCCTTGGCCTATCTTAACGCGACCGAAGAAATATTATTTGATCCAGAAAATAAAATATTTTTAGGTGAATTGTCGCTTGATGGCCAACTTCGAAAAATTAGTGGTGTCCTAACAGCTGTCTCTGAAGCTAAACACCGTGGTTTTACAGAAATCTTTCTACCTAAAGATAATGCCCGAGAAGCAGCCTTAATTCCTGACATTAAAATTTTTGCCGCTAGTGATTTAAATGAAGTGATAAAACATTTAAGAGAAGAAAAAAAGATTACCCCTCAACCGCCAACAATTATTTCTAATAATTCAGTAGAGTCAGAAATAGATTTCCAAGATATCGTCGGCCAAGAGGGAGCTAAAAGGGGATTAGAAATCGCGGCGGCGGGTGGCCACAATTTAGCAATGTATGGACCACCCGGTACCGGCAAAACGATGTTAGCTAAAGCTTTTTCTGGTATTTTACCAGAACTATCTTTTGAGGAGACGATTGAAATCACCGGCATACACTCTGTGGCTGGGGTTCTAAAAGGTGACTTAGTTAGTCATGCGCCAATAAGAGCACCGCACCACACCGCCTCTTATGTATCATTAGTTGGTGGCGGGACCGTCCCCAGACCAGGTGAAATTACTTTAGCCCACCGAGGGGTACTTTTCCTGGATGAATTTCCTGAGTTTGATAAAAAAGTCTTAGAAACATTAAGACAGCCTCTTGAAGAGAAAGAGGTAAGTGTCTCTCGAGCGCGCGGCACTATCACTTTCCCAGCCAACTTTATTTTAATTGCAGCCATGAATCCTTGTCCTTGTGGCCACCACGGCTCGAAGATAAAAGAATGTATTTGCCGACCACTTGATCTACTAAAATATCAACGAAAAATCTCTGGTCCAATCATGGACAGAATCGATATGTGGGTAGAAGTATCACAAATTAAACACTCTGAATTATCTACGACCGAACAAAACAAAAAAGAAAAATTAGGGAATACGGTCAAAGAAAGAATTAAAAAAGCCCGAGCTTGGCAAGCTGATCGTTTTAAAAATTTAAAGAGAAAGATAAAAACTAATAGTGAGATGAATTCTAAAGATATAGCCAATCTTCTTAACCTATCGAGAGAAGTAAAAGATGTGTTAGACGCTTCAGCTACGAAATTGAATTTATCAGCCAGAGTTTATCATCGGGTAATCAAGTTGGCTCGAACGATCGCTGATCTAGAACAGAAAAAAGAAATAGAGACGAATCATATACTAGAGGCCTTACAATATCGACCTAAAAATAACACCTAGAAAGGGTTCTTAGCACCACGAACCTCAAAGTGAAGGTGAGGGCCGGTAGATTTACCAGTATTACCAGAATAACCAATAAGCTGTCCTTGTGATACTTTCTGTCCAGCAAACACGCTTACACTACTCATGTGAGCATACACAGTTTGGCTGTTATTAGAATGTTGTATTACAACATACAAACCATAACCACCGTTATAGCCAGAAGATTTACTTATAATAACCACCCCAGAAGCGGCGGCATAAAGAGGGGTGCCAATAGGCATACCATAATCAACACCGTTATAACCGTGAAGACCTTGAGTACGACGGCCGGTTAGGAAAGGCTTTTGATAATAACCAACATATTCAGGACCAGAAGCTGAAGCGACCAATCTAGAGGTCTGACCGCTCGCCGCAGTAGAAGGACGAGTAGAGAAAGACATCTCTCCATCTGGAATCATAATCATCTGTCCGACAGACAACTTTGTATCTGTCTTAATATCATTAAATAGAGCGATTTCATCTATATCACCACTATATTTCTTCGATATACTAATCAAAGTATCCCCAGAAACAACTTTATGCAAAACACCAGACATTGGCAAGATAACCAAACTTTGACCCGCTTTCAAAACTGAATTTTTATTCAAATCATTAGCCCAGAGTAGGGTATTAACAGTAATATCAAACATTTCAGCAATCCCAGCAAAAGTATCACCGGAACGAACAATGTATGTACTAATCTGACCATTCGCTGTATCAAAATATTCTGGAGCAACTGTTGAAGGTCCTACTTCTGGTAATAACGCCTCGTCCCCGACGATCGTAATATCAGAAGCAATATGAGTTGACGGACTAACAGCCAAGGCCGCCTCTAGAAGTGGCATGTTTTGTGAACTAGACTCAATAAATGTCTCTTCATCAGCCAACACTTCTGATCCAAACAACACGTCGGAAACATAAGAAAAAACACCAGCACTAGCAATGCCTGGTGTCCCCAAAAGAGTAAAAATAAGTACCACATAACAAACAGACTTTCTCCAAGAAAGCCCTAGAAACATAGCTATTTTAGTATTTGGGATAAAACTCATAGTTGAGGTGTATATCGTATCAATCAAAGCAGAACTCCGACCAGAAAAGCTGCAGGAACAGTCAAAACACCTACCCGACAATACTATCACAAAACTGACTTTCCGGCAATATTTAGAGATAGGATGTGGATATCTTTTCCTGTGCTAGAATAGGGCTTATGCATGAACTAAACCCTAAACAAAAAGAGGCTGTTGAACATAAAAACGGCCCTCTTTTGATCTTTGCTGGCGCCGGAGCGGGAAAAACTAAGACAATTACCAGCCGAATCCTTCATTTGATAAATAACGGTGTAAACCCTCACCATATTCTAGCGATTACTTTTACCAACAAAGCCGCCAAGGAAATGCGCGAGCGTTTGCCTCACTTTACCCACGAAAGACCGATGATTAGCACCTTCCATGCCCTAGGGGTACATATTTTAAAGGAAAATAGCCGAGAAATCGGCCTTACCAGACATTTTGCCATCTTTGACAAAAGTGATTCTCAGAAAGCCGTAAAAGATGTAATACAAAATCTTGGACTTGATCCCAAACAACACGAACCAGGAAAATATCTAGCAATCATCTCTCGTGAGAAAGGCAACCTAAATACTGTGGAAGATTTTCTGCAGAAAGGCCAGAACGATTTGGTGGGGCAGGTTTGGAGCGGATATGAAAGGAAATTAAGAGAAGAAAAAGCATTAGACTTTGATGATTTATTATTGAAAACCTACAAACTATTAAAGAATAAACCAGAGATCTTAGAGAGGTATCAAAATCTGTGGCAATACATTCACATCGACGAGTATCAAGACACTAACCAGGTTCAATATATGATGGCCAAACTAATTGCGGCCAAGCACCGAAATATCTGCGTGGTGGGGGATATCGATCAAAACATTTACAGCTGGCGAGGAGCAGATATTAAAAATATTTTAAATTTTGAAAAAGATTATCCTGAAGCTAAAGTAATTCTACTTGAAGAAAATTACCGCTCGACCCAAAACATCTTAACTGTAGCTAACGATATTATTAAGAAAAACAAAAACCGAGTCGATAAAAATCTGTTTACCAAAAACCCAGAAGGAGACAAACTAACTTTGTATTGCGGTTTTAACGAAAATGAAGAGGCTCACTTCATTGCCAATAAAAGTAAGGAATTGATTGAATCTGGTGTCTCTCCACGCGAAATTGCCGTTCTTTATCGGGCCAACTTTCAGTCTCGCGCCATCGAAGAGGCTTTTCTAACAAAGAGTGTCCCTTACCAAGTTCTTGGAACTAAATTCTTTGATCGTAAAGAAGTTAAAGATGTAATTGCATTTATTCGTGGTAGTTTAAATCCAGACAGCTTAACCGATATAAAGAGAATCATTAACGTTCCCGCTCGCGGCCTAGGTAAAGTGACCATCTTAAAAATCTTTGCGGGACAAAAAGATGATCTTCCAGGTGCAACCAAAGCTAAAGTCGATGCTTTTTATAAACTACTTGAAAAAATTGCCAAATTTGCTTTAGAAAACAAACCGTCTGAGGTTGTAAAATTTGTGATCTTAGAAAGTGGGCTAGAACGAGAATTAAAAGACGGAAATGATGAAGACAAAGAAAGATTAGAAAACATGAAAGAGCTAGCGACTTTGGCTGTAAAGTATGATCATCTACCAACTGGCGAGGGAATAGAGAAACTTTTAGAAGAAGCGGCTCTAGCAAGTGATCAGGATAGTCTGGAAAAAAATGAGGAAGCGGTAAAACTAATGACCGTGCATGCTTCTAAAGGTCTAGAGTTCGATTATGTGTTTATTACCGGCTTAGAAGAAGGTCTATTTCCTCATGAAAGAATTAATTCAAACAGCGAAAAGCACGATGAAGAGGAGGAACGAAGGTTGTTTTACGTAGCGATCACCAGAGCTCGTAAAAAACTATTTTTAACTTACGCCAATAGCCGTACCATTTTTGGTTCAACTCAAATGACTATACCTTCACAGTTTCTAAACGACATTAGCGAAGATTATCTAGAAAGAGATGAAGCATTTGAATATCGAGAGAAAATAATATATCTTGAGTTGTAATGGAATATATTCACGCCAAAAAATCACTGGGGCAAAACTTTCTAAAATCGAAGGTGGCTTTGGTCAAGATGATCGAAGCGGGGGAGATAAAGGAAGACGATATTGTAATTGAAGTTGGACCAGGAAAGGGTGTACTAACTGAAAAACTTTTAGAGAAAGCTGGGAGGGTAATTGCTGTAGAGAAAGACCATCGCCTGATTGATTTATTAAAAGAAAAGTTCTCTACAGCAATTACGGCTGGTAAATTGGAAATCCTAAATCAGGATGTTTTAGAACTAGAAACGCCAAGCTTTCCGTATAAAATTATTGCCAATATTCCTTACTATATTACTGGGCAATTCTTGCGTAAGTTTCTAGAAACCAACAACCAGCCCGAGAGAATTGTCGTAATGGTCCAAAAAGAAATTGCCCAGCGTATTATCGCTCATGACAAAAAAGAAAGCTTACTCTCAATCTCTGTAAAAGCTTATGGCCAACCAAAGATGATTATGAAGGTAGGGAAGGAGAATTTTTCTCCAGCGCCCAAAGTCGATTCTGCTATTTTAGCAATTACCAATATCTCTAAGAACTTTTTTAAAGAGAACAATATCACTGAAGAAAGATTCTTTGAGGTAATTCATGCTGGTTTTGCCCATAAAAGAAAGCAACTTGGTGGTAATTTAAAAGATGTAGATGGAGTATCCTTACCAGAAGACTGGCAAAAGAGGAGAGCAGAGGATCTAAGTCTTGATGATTGGAAAAAAATACTATAACAAAACCCCGCATTATCTGCGGGGTTTTATTATTTAGAATAGATCAACTATTGATTTCACCACTCCACTACCACCACCAGTAACAAAGAATAGTTGATTATCTAAATCCCAGAAATTGTCTGGATCTTCAGAAATACTTTGGAAAACAGAGTACTGACCTCCACCAATCACATTCAGAACATCACTATACTCTTCCAGGTTAAACCCAGCGCCCCCGTCGACACCACCACCAGAACCAGAATTACCGAAGCGGTCAGTAGAGCAGTTTACCTTACCCTCATCCTTACCTGATCCCATAACTCCAGTTGCTGTACCCATATAGGTTGGAGTAATAGCGTTTTTACAAGCTAAGGCTTTATCATGCACCGCACGTCCAAGGATAAGATCACCGACTTTTGGTATTTGCTGATGGCCTTCACGAATAACTATATATTGAGTTTTATCATCTGACTCTCCGTTATCTAGTGATCTGTCTCGGACCTGACAAGGTTTTATTTCTACTTGCCACAATTTACCTTCAAATTGATGGACTGGGGTACATTGCTCGATCGCCTTCACCTTTCCACCAAAAGAGAAGATTGTTCCACCTTCCTCTGGTAGAGTCTGCGGCTTTGATGGACAAGAACCGTCCGGATCCTGAGTACTACCAGAAAATATTTCACTGTAGGCAAAGCCTAATGATGAACTGTAACTTGGACTACCAGAAGATAGAGGAGCTGGTGAAGTGAAATCTTGGGCGATAGTAGTGTTACCCTTAGAGAAACCGTCTGTGCCAATATTCATCACCACAGAATTTTTGAAGGTAGCATTGTCGAAATTGTATTCAGCCACTAAACCAGAAACATTTGAGACGGACGTTTTAGTACTTGAAGCAATATTCGGTGATGTTCTAGCCAAATTCCAGATCCGGACGTCGTCAATCTTACCTTTAAAGCCATTCTGAATGGTACTGGTTGAGGTACAGAAAGAAGCGTCAAGAAGGTTCGCAATATGAATATTACCAGTATTTATAGTTGCATCTGGGTTATAACTAGAGACAAAGCTTGCACTTGCATACTGGAAACCAGAATTCGCACTGGTTGAACTTACGGTGTTAGTTGCCTCATTTATTGCCTTAGCCTTATTCAACGCACCCCAAGAAGCATTACAAGTGCTAGTTACTTCTTGTCCATCGACATAGAGTTTAACCTGACTAGTAGATTCATCGACAGTAGCAGCCACATGAGTCCATTTATTTAATGGAACTACCGCCTGACAAGTGTAAAGACCGCCAGTTTGATTAGAGAAACCCAATTTACCATTATCAAGAGACAATGCGTATTCAAGTTGACCTGGAATTTTAGTTTCTATTACTTTGGTCTGATCTGGAGATAGAGAATATTTTACATAACTGCCAACTTCGCCCTTAGAGAGGATTACACTATCGCTACGCTTGGTCTTTTTGTCTACAGAATTCCAGCCAGATGGGTTAACCCAAGCTTCTAGAGTGAGTTTGTTAGTAGTATTTAAGGCCGTCGACTTCTTGATCGACACCATATCACCAGGCTTACCTTCGGATTGAAGGACTTTATTAGTAGTGGTAGGAGTATTATTTAAATAACTGTAGTCCTGTTGAGTGTTAGTCTGATTAGTTGTTGTGGATTGATTATTATTAGCTGAGCTAACTACAACAGTTACAGAGTCAGAAACTGTACCATAAGGACCAGTACAAGAAATCGTTGCTCGATTAGTCTTGTCCGTATAAATACTTGTTGAGCCATAAGTTGGACGTGATCCAGTAGAAGACCGACAAGTATCCACATTACGAGAAGACCAAGAATAAGTTACGTTTTGAGCTCCAGTCAACACCACTGGACCATCTTGATAGTTAGCCTTGATGTCTACAGAAGGTTTTAAACCTGTAGCAAGAGTGGGTGAATTAGAACAGCCCATTATATTCAAAGCTCGATCTGAATTACTATTACTAATTGCTTCAATGTTAATTAGCAACTGCACAAAGCTACATGTCGACATATTTGATTGATTCTGACCAGAAGACTGTGTGGCGACTGTATTAGTAGTGCCAGGGGTCGTCACAGTCATGGAAGAACCACGGCTTTCCGGAGAACCAACAGAAGCATAAGTGTCGATCACGCCAATAAGGAGGTTTAGACGAGTACGGGTGGCCTTACCAACAATACCAGTACCTTTTGTTAGGCCGTAGGGAGTCAAAACGGTGTCGCGATATTTTTCTTGAAATTTAATAACCGCCTGCTTGGTCTGATTGCCGAAATATTTAGTTTCGCGACCGCGAGCACCTTCGCCAGAAAGGGAAATGGTAGTATCTACATCGGCATTCAACACCCTTTGTAGTTCCAAAACCTGCTGATCGGTATAACCAGGCTGTAAATCCATCGTGAAGGCAAAGCCGGGGGTAACCACACTACGCAAACTACCCACATTTTGCGCTTCGACTGTGTTTGAGACTAGTAAAGAAGAAATAATAAAAGAAAAAACACCGAGTAAATAAATTACTTTTTTCATATAGCTGTATTTTACCACGAATATAGTAAAAATATAATCGTATGTTAGTATGAATATAAATGCAAAACAACCTTTGGTACATAATTTGTTCTTTTGTAGCCGGTTTTGCTCTCATGTCGCTAGAAGTAATAGCCTCTAGAATAGTCGCGCCAATTATTGGAAACTCGATTTACACTTGGACGTCTATAATTGGTTTAGTCCTGCTTGGTCTGTCGGTAGGTGCTGTACTGGGAGGCAAAATGGCCGACCGGAAAGATCCTGGACGAATTCTAATATGGAGCCTGATTACATCATCACTCTCTATTTTTCTAATCGTACCCATGAAGGAACATACGAACTGGCTAACAGATCACCTCACCTCTATTTTATGGCTCAATATAAGCCTCTCTGGATATCTATTTCTTATTCCGTCGGTTTTGTTGGGGTCTATTCAGCCAATTATTCTCAAAAAATGTAGTCAAAGCTTGAGCAATTTAGGCTACCAATACGGCCTATTGTCGGCCATCTGGTCTATCGGCAGTATACTGGGAGTATTTGTAACCGGCTTTTTACTCATCGCCACCCTTGGCTCGACAACTCTCCTGAGTTCATTAGCTTTATTACTACTTACGCTAGCGCTAATATCTTCATTAAGAGGTAAGTTTAAAAAAGAAATAGCCTGTATTGTCTTGGCTGGCCTGATTGTAATTGGCCACGCATTTGTCGATAGACACCCCAGAATATCCGACAATGTTCTATATGAGAAGGAAACAAAATACTACTCGGCTAAAGTTATTGACTTCAACCTAGAGCCTTATGGCCAATCCAGAACTTTACTACTAGACTTTGATACTCACAGTATAGAAACTGAAAATATTATCGACCAATTTTACACCGAAATATACCCAGCTTTCGGAATTTTTAAACCAGAAATTAAAGACATTTTGGTGGTCGGTGGTGGAGCATATACACTCCCCAAACATCTCCAGAACTATTATAAACACAGTCGGGTCTCGGTTATTGAGATAGACCCAGAAGTCCGAGATATCGCCGAACAATATTTCAATCTAAATTCTGGTCAAATAAAAACTCTCGTGGGCGAGGCTAGACAGATCATTAGCTCCAACGAAAATAAATATGACCTAATTTATGGCGACGCCTACAACTCTTTCATTTCTGTCCCTGGCCACCTATTAACCCTAGAGTTTAATGAGGCTATCAAAAAAAGTCTTAATCCTGGCGGTATTTATGCCGTAAACTTTATCAGCGCGATTGAAGGGGAAAACTCGAGATTGTTCGGGTCAATTTCTAACACCTTCAGGCGGACATTTCCAAATTACTATATTTTCTCCTTTTCTCCCAAGACATCAGACATACAAAGCATTACTCTAATTGGAATAAATAGCAGCAAACACCTAAGGGAAGAGACATTGGCAGCAGCATTAAAAAGTGGTGTCCGCCCTTTCTTGAGTGATAAACTACTACAAAATCCCGCAAGATATCTGGACACAGGTGCCGAGATACTGACCGACGATTTTTATCCGACAGATCACCTTATGCAGCAAACCATGCAGGATTACTTTCCGCGATTCCTTTCTTTCCTTCGGCAAATATACAATCCATAATTTTTTTGGTACAATAACAATCAGTTATGTATCAGTACCTGCCCTCTAAAAAATTCCTTTACACTGTTGGAGCTATTGTTTTTGCTGTGCTTATTGTGGTCACTGTTGGGTTCTTGGACGATAGAAAAAAAGCGGTCGTAATGAAAGACGAGGTTTCCGCCAAACAAAATAGCATGAAAGAATTTTTGGCGATTGATACCGATCTAGATGGACTAAAAGACTGGGAAGAGTCTCTTTGGAAGACAGATCCTAAGGTAGCCGATACCGATCAGGATGGAACAGATGATTGGGAAGAAGTAAAAACCAATCGCGATCCGCTCGAGAAAAACTCCGCTACAGTTGGTCAAACCCCAAGCGATAAAATCGACCAGGCGATAATTGATGAAAACAAAAGAACGATCGAGGAGTTTCAAAAGTTAAATCCAACAGACCAACTATCCAGATTGTTCTTCTCACAATACGTTGACGCCAAAAACTCAGCCGGAGGCGCGAGCATTAACGCCCAAACGAAAGAGGATATCATCTCAAATGCGCTGCTTAATATGTCGACAAGTACCGAGTACCGCTTCACCACGTTTGATATTAGAATAACAGATAAAAACAACAGCGAATCTGTAAAAATATACATAAATACCTTTGGAGAAATAGTTTACAAATATAGCGCCAATGCTGGCAAGGAACTTCTTTATTTATCCCAAATCATGACTGGACAAGATAACGGGGCTGGCAGAGACCTTCTCAGTAGATCGGCTTACGAATATACCCAGATTGTGACTGATATGCTAAAATTAGAGGTGCCTCGAGACTTATCATTTGAGCATGTCCAGATCATTAATTATTTCCACAATATGAAGCGTGGGGTAGAGGGAATGAAGGTACTGGAATCTGATCCGTTGACAGCTTTGGTACTTATAGAATTATACAAAAATTCCGCCCTAGGACTCTTTGCTGAAATACAAAAAATTACTGACTACGCAGCAAAAATCGGTGTTTCCTTCACAAAAAACGAACCTGGTTATCTTATAACAAATTACAAATAAAATGTTTGCAAGAAAAGTAGTTAGTGCACTCTTAATAGTTTCAATCCTCTGTCCTAGCCTGTTTTTATCTTTACCTAGAAAGGCCGAAGCAACAATCCCGACCATTGACTATTCCAACCTAACACAAACAATATCGACCGCACTCTCCACCGCACTCTCAGCTTCTTATAACTATCTCCTTCAGTACAAAGAAACCGTCCTAGATACAATCGTCTACTATGGGGCTAGAATTCTTATCCGTCAACTTACCCAAAGTATCGTCGATTGGATAAATAGCGGCTTTAACGGCAACCCATCTTTCTTGCAAGATCCACAAAGTTTCTTAGAGAACACCGCTGATCGAGCAATTGGTGAATTCATCTTTAGTAGCGACTTAAACTTCCTCTGTGACCCATTTCAAGTAAATGTTCGGCTAGCCCTTGGCCTACAATATTCACCCTTTAAAGACACTATCAATTGTAGGTTGACCGATGTTCTAAAAAACACCAAAGGTGCCTATGAAGATTTCGTAGGCGGAGACTTTATCGGCGGTGGTGGCTGGGATAGCTGGCTTTCAATTACAACCGTTCCTCAAAACAATCAGCTGGGCGCAATGCTAATAGCTCAAAGCGAGCTCGATGCGCGTATTAATGGCCAGAAGGTACTTACGAATGATGAGCTAAATCGTAATGGTGGTTTTCTTTCTATGAAACAGTGCACCCGGACCATTAAGGACCGAGAAGGTAAGGTAATTAGCTCCGAAAAGTATATGGGAGATAGTGGATATATGCCCCTACTAAAATCACCTGGGCAAACCACATCTCAGTCTAATACAGCGAATATTCGTGAGAATAGTAGTGGTCAAAGTTTATGGACCGGCTCAACCGAAGATAAGTGTAAGACAGTAACACCCGGAGTCTTGATTAATGAACAACTCCAGCAATCTGTTGGATCTGATCTATCACAATTACAGCTAGCTGATGAGATAAACGAAATAGTAGGAGCTTTAGCCAACTTTATGGTTACTAAAATCATGGAGGTGGGTGTTAGCGGCTATAGCCAGCGAGACAAAAACAAAGACGAGGCTGAGTGGAAAAAGGCTATAGCCGACTTAACAAACCAACAAAATGCCAATCTTGGTCGTGGCGTTAGAAATTCTACATCTCGAGATCTATCTGGCCTGAACGACGGACTGGGTTTCTTATACTACACAGACCCAGCAAACCCAAACAGCGCAGGAACAATATCCAGCAATGACCCTCAGAAAAAATACATCTTAGACACAGTGGCTTTATACCAGCCAAATGAAGGCAGATATTATCTAGCTTATCTATCTATCGAAAGAGCCATTAAAGAAATAATCGCAAAATTCACAAAAGTCACGACCTGTTTTGATACAAAACTAGCAAATACATCTATTACTTACACTTCAAGTGAAAGACAGGAGGCAACCTTGGCAAAGAATGCTGCTACTTACAATATTGGACTACTAGAAACGGTAAGAACCGAAATACAGCCGAATCTCTTGGACTCCCAGACAAAGGTAGACAACCTAGGCAAGATAGCACAGGGCACAAACCAGGCCACAAGCTACGCCCAACTAACAGTCTTAGAAAAAACTTTGACCGACCTTATCCCATCTCTACACAGCCAAGCCTCCACCACCGAGGCTCAAGCTTACGCATCGAGTACAATTCTGACTAAAATTTCCCCAAAAGGACCGGTCGCTGATGACCTACAAGAACAGTGTGATGCTTTCCCGGACAGATAGGGAATTACTTGTTTGTGCTAAATTAGTTTTCGAGGTAAAATAAAGATAGTTTTTCTATCAAAAATGTCGAAATTTTTCTCAAAGACCATCGTCATAGTCGCTCTTGCTACTTTGCTGTGGGGAGGGGTGGGATTAGACAACAAAATCTTTGCCGCTGATACACTAGAAACCCTATCTCAGGCCTGTGGTCCAACGCCATCGTCTCAAAATGATCCGAATTATGAATCTTGGAACAAATGCCGTAATGAATGGAATGCTAGGGCAAATCAGCTAACCAAAAACAACGGCGAGTGTGGTTGGGATTTTACATGTCATCTAAAAAACGCTGGAGCAGCTCTTTTGGATGGAGTATCAAGAGTGGTAGTAACTGTAGTAAACACAGTTGCAATATATTTAATTTTGCCAATACTAGCAAAGTTAACCCTTCTTGCCGGACTACTACTAGACGTGGCCTTAAAATTGAATTTAAGTCATGATTACAATGGTTTAATTAAAAACACCATAACACCAGCCTGGGAAGTCATAAGAAACACTCTAAATATAGCCTTTATTTTTATACTTCTATGGATCTCTCTGAAGAAGATTGTTGGTGTTGACAGCAATAAAACAAAAGAACTATTAAGTAGCGTAATCGTAGCGGCCTTACTGATCAACTTCAGTCTTTTTGCTACTAAAATAGCAATAGATGCTGGTAATATACTGGGTGCATCTTTTATTAATATAATAGAAAGAAGTGTAAACACTGAAGGTTCAGTTAGTAAATTTAATTCTAAAGATATAAATCTAAGTGAACATTTAATGCATGGCTTGAAAATAAATGCCGCTTGGGGCACAGGGAGTAGTAAAACCGATGAAGGGTCTTTATCTCTGACAAGCGAAGACACTTTCTTCAAAGTCTTTATTCAGCTGGTATTGTCCTTGGTTACCACCATAGCGTTTGCTGTCGTTGCGTTCCTGTTCATTGGCAGAATAATCGCCTTAATTTTCTTAATGATTCTTTCTCCAATTGGTTTCATGGGCGGAGTTATACCAGCCCTTAAAGAATACTCTGATAAATGGAGAAAAAATCTTTACTCTCAAGTTATGGTTCTTCCGGTGTTTTTATTCTTTATGTTACTAGCACTCCTGTTGATAAAGAATCTTGGCGCGCTAAGCACTGGAGCAAAATATACTGGAACCAATCCGCTAACTGGTACAGGTTACGAATTTGATTTAAGTTATTACATAAATTATATCCTACTGATAGGAACCCTTCTTTTCTCGGTAAAGATTACCAAATCTTTTAGCGGGGAAGTTGGTGCCGTCTTCGACAAAGCGGGTTCTGCAGTAGTTGGTTTTGGGTTAGGATTAGCAACTGGTGGGGTAGCGATGCTTGGCAGGCAAACTGTAGGTAGAGCGGCCGCAGGACTGGCTGGAAGTGGTGCGGGTAAATGGCTTCAAACTAAAGCAGATAGTGGCAATTGGGCATCTAAAATGGCCTTAAAAGGTATAACCAACACATCGAAAGCTACTTTTGACGCAAGGAACTCAAAGACCTTTAAAAACGGCACTGGTTACCTTAATGAACAAATGGGTGTGAAGGTGGATTACGGGAAGGCTGGTGGTAAATATGGAAAAGGAAAGGATGCGAAGGGTGGTTATGCTGGATGGATAGAAGAGAAAAAGAAAAAAGCTGAAGAAGAAGGTAAAGAAATAGATAAGCGAAGATATGAATATGAAAACGACCCAAGCCGCTCTGCTTACGTAGCAAAAATTAAGTCTCAGATTGACCAGAGAGCGGGGGAGCAGGTAAATAATAATAGCAACCCAGCAATAAAAACAATGAGGGAGCGGGAATTATCTGAATACGACCAAAAAATTGCAAAACTCGATAGAGACGTATCGCTTGGCCTAGGTAGTGGCCAACAGCAAAGAGACAATATTCAAGCGCTCGCAAAAATAAAGGCAGAAAAAGAAGCATACCAAAAGAAGATGCTTGAAGCAGAAAAACTTCGTGCATCAAGAGAGTTGTTCGAAGACGATAAGAATGCACAAGCAGTAGTTAGAAAACTAAATGCCCAAAAAAAACACGCCGAGACCATACGATCTAAGTTCTGGTCGATGAGAACGACCGGACAGAACGCAACTATTGCTGAAGCCTTGGCAAAGGGTAAATATGATAAAGCAAAGGAAGATAAGGCAAAGGAGAAAAAAGAAGAAGCTAAGGCTTTAGCAGAAGCGATAAAAGAGCAGGGTGATGATAAAAAAGATAATGGTGGCGAGGAAAAAAAGGATAAGAAATAAACGATGGACCAAGATATAAACAAAATACTAGAAGAACAATTTGCGAAACTGCCTGAAAATATTCAGACGGCGATTGTTTCGGCTGAGTATCGAACGAAATTACAAGAGATTACTCAGCGTCAAAAATTGCTGATTGACCAGGCAGGGAAGCTAGAGATGGAAACCACTCTTGTCATGATTGGCCTAGAACCACTTGCTGATTTTGTGGCTAATATTCAAAGAGAATTAGAGTTGCCGATTTTGCGTGCCAAGGAAATTGCAACGGATGTAAGTGAAAATATTTTCAAGCCAATTCGTGAGTCTTTGCGGGCCATAAACGAAGCCGTAGAAAACGAAGATGAAGTTCGAGAGATGTCTGAGACTATCGAAAGAACTGCCGAATTACACAAAGAAGAAAATCTGAATCGCGACCAAATCCTAAACGAGATTGAGGATCCATCTATTATTGGTTCTGGGCGACAGCTAGAGACCCTAGCAGAAAGACCTTATCAGCAAGATATTAAGGCTCCAGTGAACGAAGTACCTAAGCCTAATCTAATGGAAACCAAAATGAGCGATATGGTTATTACTACCCAACAAATCGTAGACGCCAAACCAGAAGTAAAACTGCCCCCAACCACCGAGAAAAAGCGTCCAGACAGAGGGTTCGACCCATACAGAGAAGAGGTTATCTAGTTTTTATCTAGTGGCGGTCTTGTGATATAATTAATCTACTTATGCGATTTCAAGTACCTCAATTTATTGAGATTGAAGACAAAATCTTTGGACCACTTACCATTAAGCAATTCATCTACTTGGTAGGAGGTGGTGGTTTAGCTTTCATTATCTTTCGTTCTCTTTATTTACCGATCGCTATCGTTCTCATAATTATCGTACTAGCTCTCTCTTTAGGTCTAGCTTTCTATCAGGTAAACAATAAACCCTTAATATATGTGATTCAGGCGGCGGTGGGGTATTTCTTCTCAAATAAACTATATCTGTGGCGTAAAAAAGACAAGAGCCCAGAAAAAGCTCAAGCAATCACCAACACCATCCCAGGCCAGGCACCAATCTATGTTCCCAAACTATCACAAAGCAAGCTTCATGATCTAACCTGGAGTCTTGATATTAAAGAAAGCTTAAATCCAGTGACGAGAGACGAGAAGTAATATATAATAAGGCAAGTATGCCCGTAACTAAAACGACGCAGGAATTTGTTCCCATAAAAGAAGTTCGTGATGGTGTAGTCATCATGAAAGATGGTTCGATGCGCGCCATTATCTTATCCTCATCCCTAAACTTTGCCCTTAAATCTACCGACGAACAAGAGGCTATTATTTATCAATTCCAAAATTTTCTAAACTCTTTAGATTTCTCTGTTCAAATCTCAATTCAATCTCGTGAATTAGACATTCGCCCCTACCTAGCTACCCTTGAAAAACAATACACTAATCAATTAAACGATCTATTAAAGATTCAGATTCGCGAGTATATTCAATTCGTTAAAGCTTTCACCGAAAGCCAAAACATTATGTCTAAAACTTTCTTCTTGGTAGTACCTTACAACCCAGTATCTCTTTTGCCAAAAGGAGCTAATAATCCCTTGGCGACCATTTTACCTGGCAGCAACTCAGGGAAGGGTAAGGCTCAAGAAAGAAATGATAATTTTGAGGAGAACCGCACCCAACTGGAACAGCGCGTTTCAGTCGTCCAACAGGGATTAATGCGTTGCGGTATCCGTAGTGCGGTATTAGGAACTGAAGAGGCGATTGAATTATTCTACAAACTCTTCAATCCAGGTGACACTGAAAAACCAATTAAACTTTAATTTTATGGGATTATTTGATTTTCTTAAAAAAACACCGGTCGAAAAACAACAAGAGCTAACGTCTTTCTTGCCACAAGAAATTTATGAAAGTGGTGTCCTTGAACTACAAGACATTATCGCGCCATCTGCTCTAAAAATCACCCCGAACGAAATTAACTTGGGTGAAAAAATCGCCAGAACCTTCTTTGTGATTTCTTACCCGCGCTTTTTAAACGAAAGCTGGTTTGCGCCAATCATTAACCTAGATAAAATCTTTAACATTTCGATTTTCATTCATCCAATCGAAACAGCCAAGGTGCTTCGCCAATTCCAAAAGAAAGTAGCCGAGGTACAAAGTCAGATAAACCAACGCGAAACTAGGGGATTGGTCCGCGATCCAATGCTTGATACCGCTTATCAAGATCTAGAATCTCTACGTGACAATCTTCAACAGGCTCAAGAAAAACTTTTTGATGTGGGTGTTTACATCACACTTTATGGTGACAACGAAGATGAGTTGAACAAGTTAGAGTCCGAAATTAAATCAGTTTTGGAATCTAAATTGGTCTATCTAAAACCAGCCCTATTTCAACAAGAACAGGGTTACAAGAGTATTTTACCAACCGCCGACGACGAGTTGGTTGTGCATTCAAAATTAAACTCCTCGCCACTATCGAGCATTTTCCCATTTGTTTCTTTCGACCTAACTTCAGACAAGGGAATCCTTTATGGTATTAACCGTCACAACAGCAGTTTGGTTTTATTCGATCGTTTTTCACTTGATAACTACAACTCCGTTACTTTTGCTAAATCTGGTTCTGGTAAAAGCTATGCTACCAAACTCGAAATTTTGCGCTCTTTAATGTTTGATACCGAGGTGATCGTGATTGATCCAGAAAAAGAATATCAATACCTATCAGAAGCAGTGGGGGGCAAGAACTTTGATATTTCTTTGAACTCAGCTAATCACATCAACCCTTTTGATCTACCCGTACCACGTGAAGACGAATCACCAGCAGACGTTTTACGATCGAACATCATCAACCTAGTGGGTCTATTTCGAATTATGTTTGGCGGTCTAACCCCCGAGGAAGATGCAATTGTGGATCGAGCTATCAGCGAAACTTACGCCCTAAAAGACATTACTCCAGAATCAGATTTTGCCAACCTAGAAGCACCACTACTTTCAGATTTTGAATTAGTACTATCCGGTATGGAGGGGGCAGAAGGTTTGGTTCAGAAACTATCTAAATACACTCGTGGTTCTTGGGCTGGCTTTATAAACCGTCCGACCAATGTGGATATCGATGCAAAGTTTATTGTCTTTTCAATCCGCGACATGGAAGACGAACTGAAGCCGGTAGCAATGTATATCATCACTCACTATATCTGGACCGCTATTCGTCGCCAACTAAAGAAACGTTTATTAGTGATCGACGAGGCTTGGTGGATGATGAAATCTGAAGATACCGCCTCATTCCTATTTGGTATGGCAAAACGTGGCCGTAAATACTTCCTCGGTTTAGCAACAATCACCCAGGACGTGGACGACTTTTTGCGCTCACCTTATGGTTTACCGATCGTAACAAACTCTTCAATTCAAATTTTATTGAAGCAATCACCATCAACTGTTGATAACCTACAGAAAGTCTTTAATCTTACCGACGAAGAGAAATTTCTTCTACTAGAATCAGACGTAGGGGAGGGGCTATTCTTTGTGGGCCAAAAACACGTAGCCTTAAAGGTTATTGCCTCTTATACTGAGGATCAAATCATTACTTCTGACCCGTCACAGCTTCTATCCATTAAAAGAGCTCGTGAAGAACTAAACAACAGCAACTCCTAACTAGCTTTTGAAGCCGGTATGGTCTTGTGTTATAATTATAAAGAAATGAAAAGTTTCTTTCTAACAATTTTTGCTATCACCTTGGCTTTTTCTAGCACCCCTTTTATAACCCAAGCGGCCACCAACCAAGCTGAAGTTGATTTACTTTTCGAATCTGTTTCTTATGTTCCGCCTTTTTACAAAGGAAAGGCTTTAAATTCTAATCAAGGTAATATCGTTGTCGTTGCTTTTCCAGAATTTTTTGATGCCAGTGGCAGAAAAATGAAGACTGGAGAGCTAAACTATAGCTGGAAAAAGGACGGAGTTGTAATTGGGGGATCAAATGGTCTTGGTAAGAATTATTTCGTTTATACAGGCAGCGTGCCGATCCGTGATGTGGAAATAGAAGTAACCGTCACCGCTCCAAACACCAACTTGTCAGCCAATGATCAAATTTTAATTGAGCGCGGTAATCCAAAAATTATTTTTTACGAAAACAGCCCAATTTACGGCATTATGACCAATAAAGCAATAAAAGACACCGTGCAAATGTTCGTTGATGAATTCAGTGTTATTGCTATTCCTTACTTCTTTAGTGTTGGCTACGGCACCACGCCAGATTTAGACTATACCTGGAGCTTAAACGGCCGTACTGTTCCAACTCAAGACCCTAAAAACACTTTTACTGTTCGACAGGAAGTAGAGGGGGCTGGAACCGCTAATATTGATTTGAAAATTAGCAATAACGTTCGAATATTCCAGTTTACCGATAATTCATTTAATATAAATTTCCAAAAATAATATGGCTTTAAACTATCAACCATTAGAACCAGGTGCGTTTGCTGGGTTCGACAAAGCAGCGAACTCCACAGATTTAGGCGGATTCCTTTCACAAGCCTTTCAATTTGGTTTAGCAATCGCCGCGGCGCTAGCGGTAGTGATGATAGTCTGGGGTGGGGTAGAGATTATGCTTTCCGACTCCGTAATGAAAAAAACCGACGGAAAGCAAAGAATTTGGGATGCCATCTGGGGCTTACTTCTTGCTTTATTTTCTTGGTTAATCCTGTACACTATTAACCCTGACATTCTTAACTTCAAATTATAAATCTATGATGTCTAAGAAAAACGCAATTATTCTAATCCTGACCGTATTTATTGCCTCACTTGGGGCATTATTGTGGCTATATTTCAGCGCTAACACCCCCAGACCAGTCGCTATCCAAACCGAACCAGGTGTCGATGTATATGACCCATTCGGCACCAAAGCGGCCGACCAAATTTCAAACCAAAACAGCGACCAAACCACGGAAATACCATCAACAGACCAGGGCGACTTTATAACCGCCAATAAATTACGCCAAATATCGATCGATCCGGTAGCTGGTTTTACTTTATTCAATAAAAATAATCGAGATTTTGCGCATTATATATTACGCTCAAACGGAAACATTTACCAAGCCTACGCCGATTCACAGGAACTAAAAAGGCTTTCTATTACTACTGTACCAAAGGTTTATGAATCAACCTGGATGCCTGATGGCAATCATTTAATTCTCAGATATTTAAGAGACACCACAGAGAATATTCAAACCTTCTCTGTAAAAATTAATCCTGCTACCACCACCCTGAACGAATTTGAGGGGGGAATTGATGGAAATTTCTTACCTGAAAATATTAGTGCTTTATCGATAAACCCTCTTGGAGACAAAATCTTTTATTTGACGAATAACCTTCAGGGCGCCTCTGGTTTTATTTCTAAACCAGACGGTCTCAATAAAAAAATTATCTTTGAATCACCATTAATAGAGTGGAATGTTTCCTGGCCAAAAGAGGATACCATCACCATGACCACCAAGCCATCTTCTAAACTTGATGGGTATTTGTATTTCCTAAACAGCCAAAACGGTTCGTTCTCTAAAATTCTTGGTGGGGTGAAGGGCCTAACCACTAAAACCAATTCTCTAGCTAATGAAGTCTTGTATTCAGATAGCGAACGTGGCGAACCAAGATTATATTTGTTTGATGTAAAAGCAAAGCAAAGCAAAATATTACCTTGGAGCACCTTACCAGAAAAATGTGTTTGGAGCACTGTGGATACTAAAATTATCTATTGTGCTGTTCCAACAGAACTACCAGCAGGGGAGTATCCGGATTCTTGGTACCAAGGCCTAACCACCTTTAATGATGAAATATGGAGTGTAAACGTTACCACTGGTGCCTCAACCTTAGTCTTTGCTATTGAAAAGGAAGCCGGCTACAAACTTGATATTATCGATCCACAGATTAGCCAGAGTGATAATTACTTATTCTTTACAGACAAGACCAGCCTAACCCTCTGGAGCCTAAAGCTTAAATAGTTTCTAAATAGCCAAGTATTTAACCTTAACCCGTCGATCCTTACCTTCGCCCACAGATTCTGTACTTATATCTGATAAACCGCCCAAGGTATTGTGCACAATCATTCTTTCATAAGAAGACATTGGATCCATCAAAACATCGCCCTTTAACCCTCTGGCTTCGTTGGCTATCTCTAAAGCCTTTCTTTTGACTAATTCGTCCGATTTAGCTTGTCGGCCATTAATATCAATTGTACATCTAAATACCTCTCCCGATTTGGACTGGTGGCTAAAAATCATCTTCAATAGATAGTTAATATCACGGACTAAAACTTCCGGATCGTTTAATAGCGTCTCTAGTTCTGGATTGTCGATCTTAAAACAATGACCGCGTTTGTCATCAAAAACATAAACAACTCCCTTAACAGGAACACCGATCAAATCGAACAAATTCCTGATAATATCTTGAGCTTTCTGTGCATCCATGATTATTTTTTATATTTGCGACGAACGTATAACTCTTGCCCGATAGCAAATAAGTTCGAAGTTACAAAATAAAGAGATACGATAGCAGCCAGAGATTGGGCCACGAAGAACATAATAACCGGCATAACGTATTTCATTTGAAACTGCATATTTTTAGCCAGCTCCCCCTGAAAGGATGGTTGATTTTTAGCATCGTTTTTTACCTTATCTTGTTTTGGTAGAGTAAATCTCATTTGAAAATACTGACTAATAGCAACCAAAGCTGCCAAAATTGTACTTTTTTCAGTTACATCAAGTAAACCCAAGAACATCTTATCAATAAAGGTAGGGGGTTGAATAAAAGGATATAGTATTTCAGTGTGGACCACATCTAGTCCACCTCGATAAAAAACAAAATAGAGGGCAATTAGTATTGGAAACTGGATCAGCAAAAGCAAAATGCCAGCAAAAGGATTAACCCCTCGGCTTTTATACAAAGCCATTGTCCGCATAGCCTGCTCTTGTTTATTGTCTTTATGTTTTAACTTAAGCTCGTCTATTTCTGGTTGTAATCTCTGTATCTCCATTTGGCTTTTAACCGCCTTTTGAGATAAAGGGAACAGCACCAACTTAACCAGCACAGTAAATAAGATAACAACAATTCCAGCGTCTAACCAAGGAAAAACATCAATTAAACCTATAAAGGTATTGTACAGAGGGTTGTACAGCAGAGTATTAAACAAACTAACCATTTAGCTAGTATAGCCAACTTTTAATAATAAGTCGAGGATCTCTTGTTTTATTTCGATCTTATTTTTAGGCTTATTTTTAACAAAAAAGATAATATTTAGGCCTTTTTGATCATTAATTAACACTTTTTCCACAACAGAAGACATCTGACGTTTAAGTTTATGTCTTCCAACCGAAGTTTTTAGAACTTTAGCTGGTACAACAAAAGAAAAAAGGGAGGGACCCAAATCCTTTCTTTTTAAGACCTTAACGTAGAAAGCCTGGCCGAAAAAGGTTCGACCAGACTTTAAAACGGTAGGGAATAGTTCTTTTTTTACTCTGCGGGCTTGAGCCAGCATAAAAACTAGACGGTACTTAGACGCTTACGGCCTTTTTGCATTCTCTTACGAAGCACTCTTTTACCATAAGATGTTCGGCTGCGAGACAAAAAACCGTGTTTCTTCGCTCGTTTTGCCTTTTTAGGTTTATATGTGAATGACATAATTGAAGAGTATAGTTTATTTTTATCAAAACGTCAACCTTTTTGGGCTTTCCACAAGTTTTCAACAACTTATGAACATATTTGTGGGTTTTCCGCAACTTCTCGATTTTTAATTTGGGTATATAATCATTTAAGCATGACGGAAGAGAATAAAAAACTTTGGAAAAACGTTTTAAACGAGATGGAAATCTCTTTATCGAAGGCCACTTTTAGTATGTGGTTTAAAGACACCCTAATTACCAAACAGGAAGACGGAACGGTCTTTGTTGGAGTACCAAACGTTTTTGTAAAAGATTGGCTAGTTAATAAATACCATAAGAATATTCTAAAGAGTCTTCGTAATTTTGGTGAACATATTCGAGGTGTCGAATATCTTATTGTTAAAGCTGATCAAAAAAAGGAGGTTGCTAAAGAAACCCCTGCGGAACAAGCACCAAACCCTCACGAACTACCGTTACAAAATCTATATATTAACAAAGAGGACAATCTTAATCCTAAATACACCTTTGAAACCTTTGTTGTTGGACCCTTCAACGAACTAGCTTATGCAGCCACCCAAGCAATTATAAAACGTACAGCAGTTTACAACCCACTCTTTGTTTATGGCAGTACCGGACACGGAAAAACCCACCTAATTCAAGCGGTAGGGAACCACATCAAGTCTGTTAATCCAAATAAAAAGGTTTTTTACTTAACCTCGGAAAAATTTGCAATGGATCTAATTAATTCCATTTCTAGTGGTACAGCTAATCAGTTTAAAGAAAAGTATCGTAAATATGACGTTTTAATAATTGACGACGTACAATTTTTCTCAGGCAAACAAAAAGTAGAAGAGGAATTTTTCCATTTATTTAATAGTTTTTATGACAACAATAAGCAAATTATCTTTTCTTCTGATAAACACCCAAACTTCATTCAAGGTTTGGAAGATCGCTTAAAATCAAGATTAAATTCGGGAATGATTGTAGAGATTCCTCATCCAGACCTAGAGTCTCGCATGCAAATATTTAAAATAAAGGCCTCTATGATGGGTTTCTCTCTATCACCGGAAACAATTGAATACCTGGCTTCTTCTATAGAAGGGAACATTCGCGAGCTTGAAGGTGTTTTAAACTCTATTATATGCCAATCTAAACTAAAAGGCCGAGACCTGACTATAAACGAAATAAAAGACCTTATTAAAAACAATATAAAACCAAAGAAAACATCTTCGGTAAAAGATGTGGTAAAAACCATTGCGGAATTTTATGGCATTACCGAACAAGAGGTTTATGAAAAGACTCGAAAGAAGTCTGTTGTTAAGCCAAGACAGGTTATTATGTATATTCTACGCGAAGACTTTGATATTTCTTATCCAACAATTGGTGAAAAGCTTGGCGGTAAGGACCACACAACAGTTATGCACTCTTATGAAAAGGTTAAGGAAGATTTAAAAACTGATTCAGCCCTAATAAGAGAGATTAGCCAGATTCGATCCATGCTTAGTTAGGGAAAAGTTGTGGATAAAAGTAAAATACCTGTGAAAAAGTTTTGTAACAAAGTGGATTAAAAAAATTAATAAAAATATGTATACAATATTATTCACAACTTATCTGAAGAAAAAAATAAAAAACCTTTATTCTTAAGCCTAAATTTAATTATCAACTTATCCACACCCCTAATAATAATATCTTATGAAAATTGAATGTATAAAAGAAAAACTATCAGGAGCAATCAGTAAGGCTGAAAAGATTACTGGTAAAAATATGACCTTACCAATTCTTTCCTGTATCCTGTTGGAAACTAAAAATGGTTCAGTTGTGATTAGATCTACAAACCTAGACTTAGGTATTGAGATAGAAGTACCAGCTAAGGTTTTGTCAGAGGGGGCTGTGGCTGTGCCTGGTGCAATAATTAATAACTTCCTAAATAATCTACCAAATACAGGCAACCTTGTTTTGGAAGAGAAGGAGGGTAATCTTTATATTAATGGAGGTGGTAGTCAGACTGTTATTAAAAGTTTTTCAAGTGACGATTTTCCAACAATTCCTAAAGTTGAAGATGCTAAGGTTTGTGAAATAAACTCTCAGGATTTTGTTTCTGGTTTGAAGTCTGTTTGTTATAGTGCTTCAACTTCATCTATTAAACCAGAATTAGCCTCCGTGTATATTAATAGCGATGACGAGGGGTTATTCTTTGTGGCTACAGACTCTTTTCGACTAGCTGAAAAGAAGATCAAGACAAAAAGAGCTGCTGAATTAGGTCAAATACTTATTCCATATAAAAATGTGGCAGATATATTAAAGATTATAGGTGATGAAAAGGAGGGTCTTCATATGGAATTTACAAAAAATCAAATATCACTACGTTTTAAAGATACATATTTAGTTTCAAGAGTAATTGATGGAGTTTTTCCTGATTATAAACAGATTATTCCTCAAGATTTTAAAACAGAAGTAATTGTTTTAAAACAGGATTTAATAAATGTTTTAAAAATAGCAAATGTTTTTAGTGATAACTTTAATCAAATAAGCATAAAAGTATCTCCAACAGACAAAACACTAGAATTTAAAACAAAGAATTCTAACGTAGGGGAGACGGTAAATAAATTACCAGCTACGATTTCTGGTGATTCTATTGAAATAAACTTTAACTACAAATACATAGTGGATTGTTTTCAATCTATTAATTCAGATAGTGTAACCTTGTGTTTTAATGGTTTAAATAGACCATTGGTGATTCGTGGGGTTTCTGATAAGGTATTTACTTACTTAGTTATGCCAATGAATAGATAAATGGAACCATTATTCAATATATCTGCGTATTTAGAAAAGTTTAAAAAATTAGGTAGTGGCGACACTAGTTTAAAGGAGGTTTTGGTGAGGGTGTTGGGTGAGGTTGTTGGAATTAATATTTCACCAGAAAAGATAAGCATTAAAAATGGCGAAATATTTTTAAATGTGTCTCCAGCCATAAAAAATACTGTTTTTATTAAGAAAGAAACAATCTTGCTTAAACTAAAGGAGAAGGCGACGCAAAATATCTTAGATATTAGATAGAAATACTAAAGGTTGTTTCCGTTTCGTCTTTATTGTAAACACTATCTGTACCAATTACCTTCAGGGTGTTCTCTGGGCGAATATTTTCTAGTTGATTTGGAGTGAAAGAGAATAAAAATGGTTCTTGATTGGAAGATCCAACGTAAACACCATTAATATAGAAATCTATTTTAATTAATGGGTAGTCTCCTTTATTATCAACGCGAACATAGATCTTTTGGTTTTTATCATAAGATATTGATTTAGGACTTACGATTGTAAGATGAGGACCTTTCTCTGGGGTGTGGATATTATCAAAAGTGGTTGGTTTGGTTGGCTCTGGTAGATATTGGGTGTTTACCCATTTTTGAACAGGGTATTCCCAAAGTTTATATTGACTATCACGATCGGCTCTTTCTGGAACGGGTCCGTATGGGTCAGTTTTGTCTACCCAGTGTAGAATTTCATGCACCTCAGGAAAGAATATCTCTTGGCGAGTTTCTTCTGGTGTGTAGTTTGTTGCTAGTTTTCCAGAAATCTTATCAATAACAAAGGACTCGTAACCTTGCCAGATTCCTCTAAAAACAGGTTTTAGATCCTTAGCTGTTGGCTCTGGGGTTGGGAAGTATTCTTTTGGTAGGTCAGATAAGGCTTGGTCCATAAAAGCTCGCCACATAGGAGAAATAATCATTCCAGCCGTCTTTTTTTCCATAGGGCTATTGTTGTTGTTTCCTGCCCAAGCTCCAACTACTAAATTTGGGGTATAACCAACTATCCAAACATCACGGTAATCGTTAGTGGTACCGGTTTTTACAGCTACTGGTCGATCTTTAAAATAAAGAGGGGAATTTGAACCGAAAGCTGGTGTGCGAGCCTTATTGTCACTTAAAATATCAGAAATTTGATAAGTTATTTGTTCTTCTAAAACCAGTTCTGGCTTCGGTGTAAATTCTTCTAATGTTTCTCCGGAAGAGGTTTCTACTTTTAATATTCCAACATAAGGATTTTTAACTCCGGCGTTGGCAAAGGTGCCGTAGGTGTTTGTTAATTCAAGAGGGGATACCTCACCACCTCCGAGTACTAAGGTTAGTCCGTATTGGTCTGGTTCGCCTAAGCTGGTGATACCCATAGTCTTAGCGGTATTTAGAGAGTCTTTTATTCCAGCTAAGTATAAAGTTTTGATTGCCGGTACGTTTCTTGATTGAGCTAGGGCGTCGCGCAAGGTCATTGGACCAAGGTATTTACCATCATAGTTTTCTGGCATATAGCACTCTTCTGGGTCTACACCAGGCTTAGGTTTTCCTTCAGGTGTACAGGTGCTTTGGAATTCGGTTGGTAGATCGAATAAGATGGTGTCCGGGGTGTAACCTTTTTTGAATGCGGTGGCGTAAACGAAAGGTTTGAAGGTGGAACCTGGTTGGCGGTGTGCGAGCGCAACATTAAAGTTGCCGTCAATAGTGGTATCAAAATAATCTCTTGATCCAACCATTGTTAGTATCTGTCCAGTTTTTGGGTCAATAGCTACTAGGGCGGCATTACTTGCCTTAAAGGTTTTTTCGTTTTCTAGGGCGTAATTCTTTACAATCTCTTCGGCTTTTTGTTGAAGGCTGTAATCTAGGGTGGTGGTAACTTTTAATCCGTCTTCTAGTACCGCTTTTTCTCCATATTTATTCTCTAGATATTGCCTAATAAAATCTACAAAGTGTGCAGCTTTTAGGCGGTTGACCGGCTTCTCTTTAAACACTACCATCTCTTTTTTTGCTAATTCATACTCGCTGGAGGTGATTAGTTTGTTTTCCAGCATTTTTTGTAGAACTAAATTTTTACGAATTACTAGTTGGTCTGTGTGTTTACCATAAGGGGAGTAGTAGGTTGGGGCGTTTGGAATAGCGGCTAAATAAGCGGCCTCAGCTAGAGTAACCTCACTTGCATGTTTGCCAAAAAAGGTTTGGCTAGCTTCTTCTATTCCATAAATACTGCCGCCATAAGGACTTTCGTTTAGATAAACATTTAAAATATCTTCTTTAGACATTATTTTCTCTAATCGTACAGCCAAAATCCATTCTTTTAGTTTACGAGAAATTACTTTTTCAGAGGTAAGCAAGGAATTTTTAATTACTTGCTGAGTGATGGTGGATCCACCTTGGGTGGTGCCTCCAGTAAGATTTGCCCAGACCGCTCTTAAGATAGCCTTGATTTGAATGCCTCCGTGTTTGTAAAAATTTTCATCCTCAATTGCAACCGTGGCATTTTTTACGTTCTGGGAAATTTGATCAAAAGGAATAACCTCGCGTTTTAAATCTTGGTTTACATCAAAAAGCAAAACTTCACCAGTGCGATCGTATATTTTAGTGCTTTGTAAGACCGTACGGGCCTCAAAAGACTTTAGGTCCGGCATTTCAAAGCTAGAGATCCATAAAGCAAAGACACCCAATAAAATTAGTCCCGCGCTGGCGCCAGAGACGAGAATTAACTTATGATGCTTTTTAGCCCAACGCCAATACTTCTTGAATTTTATCTTACGCATTTTTGTCATTATAGCATAAATATGTTAGATTTTAACTATGAAAATCGACACCAACCCGGCCAAAATTGAGGAGTTTTTAACACGTGGTATTGAAAATATTTACCCCAACCCTGATTTTGTTAGAAAACAACTCTCTTCTGGTAAAAGGTTGAAAATTTATATCGGTGTTGATCCTACTGGGCCTTCTCTTCATATCGGCCATGCTATTCCACTTAAAAAAGTTTCTGAATTACAAGCTCTTGGTCACGAGGTGATATTTTTGGTCGGTGATTTTACTGCTACTATTGGCGACCCAGACAAATTGTCTATTCGTAAACCACTAACACGTCGAGAGGTTTTAAAAAATGCTAAGGATTATAAAAAACAGGCTTCAAAATTAATTAAATTTGGTTTTGGTGGTGCAAAAATTAAGTACAACTCTAAGTGGTTAGCAAACCTGTCTTTTGCTGAGCTATTAAAACTTTCTTCTAATCTGACTTACGCTCAAATTATAAAACGCTCAATGTTTCAAGAGAGAATTAAGCAGGATAAAGATATTTATTTAAATGAATTTTTGTACCCTCTGATGCAGGGTTATGACAGTGTGGTGATGAATGTAGATGGTGAAATTGGCGGGAATGATCAGGTTTTTAATATGTTGATTGGACGCGATTTACAGAAAAAACTTCAAAGTAAAGAGAAGTTTGTGATTGGAACAAAGCTGCTGGTTGATCCAAATGGAGTTAAAATGGGCAAGACCATGGGGAACATGATTACTTTAAAAGACAGTCCTTTTGAAATGTTTGGCAAAGTGATGAGCTGGACTGATGGAATGATTATTTCAGGTTTTGAATTGTGTACCAATGTTTCTATGGCCGAGATTGCCAAGATTGGTGGGGCTTTAGAGCACGGAGCCAATCCGCGTGAGGCAAAGGTTAGGTTGGCCAAAGAAATCGTTACTATTTATCACTCCAAAGACGCCGCAAACAAAGCCGAAAAGAATTTTGAAGACACATTTAAAAATGGCGGCGTGCCAGAAAATATTGATGAAGTGCAGTCTTCTAATGGGGAACTACTATCAGAGGTGGCCTTAAGGGCGGGAGTTGTTAAGTCTAAAGGCGAATTTCGTCGTTTAGTTTTGGAAAATGCCGTTTCTAACCAAGAGACCAACGAAAAAATCACTGACCCTAATTGGAAAGTGATTTCTCCGGCTGTTTTCAAAATCGGCAAACGTCGATTCTTGAAAGTGGTTATTAAATAATTAGAAATTATCTACGTCGTCGTAGGAGTCAAAATCATCGCCTAGGCCGTCCTCAATGATTGACGGATCAAATGAGTCCTCTCCACCCATGACGGCTTCTTCGTCGGTGTTTTCGTTGGTGGTATTTTCTTTAGTTTCTTTTTTTGTTGCTTTTTTCTTTGGCATAAATGTTTAATTTTTTAAACTTTTACTATTAATAACATGCCAAAAAAAGTTTGCAAGCACCTTTGAAAGGGTGGGGCTGTGGAAAACTTTATTTTATTGCCAAACAGGTCAGCCCAACAGCAATTGCGTCGTACTCGTCATCGTGTTTGGGCTCTTTATTTATTTTAATTAACCGTTTCACCATCGTGGTTACTTGGTTTTTGTCGCTTTTGCCGTAGCCAGTTACCGCCACTTTTATTTCTAATGGGTTAAATTCACGAATTTTTAAACCAATTTTGGCTGCTTCATATAAAATCACTCCTCTTGCCTCGGCCACCTTCAGGGCTGTTTTGGTGTTGGTTTGAAAGAATAGGGTTTCAATAGCTAAAACTTCTGGTTGGTATTCTTGGATTAGTCGTTCAATTTCCGCACCGATATTTTTTAAGCGCTCGTCGTGGGAAAGTTTGCTACTGGTTTTAAAACAATCAGAAAATACCAAAACTTCTTTATTGTTTGGTATTTTTTCTAAAATAGCGACACCCAACCTTTCATACCCAGGATCAATCGCTAATATTTTCATGATTATTCAGCGTTAGTGAATACCTCTTGAACCTCGTCGTTGTCTTCAAGAGCCTCAATTAGTTCATCTAATTTCGTGCGGTCTTCTTCTGATAGTGGGGTAAGCATGTTTGGCACATAACCATCTGGGCCTTTAGTAAAAGCCCAAGAAGCACTGCCTGGTGCAGCCAGAGCGGATCCGTGTTCGCTAAAGATATGCTTCACTTCGGCCGCTGCTTTGTTGCGGTTGTCGGTTAAAACTTCAACCATCACTGCCACACCGCCTGGCCCATAGGTCTCGTAAATAATCGATTCCATTTCCGCCGTGTTTTTGTCGCCTCCTTTTTTAAGGGCACGTTCGATGTTGTCGTTTGGTACATCGTACTCGCGAGCGCGAGCTACTACTGCTTTTACGCCAGGGGAGTTTACATCACCATTAGCTTTTTTAACCTCAACTGCGATCAGTTTTGCCATCTTGGTATAAATTTTACCCTTTTTGGCATCTGTTACCGCCTTCTTGTTTTTAACTTTTGACCATTTATTATGTCCGCTCATGCCAAGATAATAGCATAAAGTTTAAGCTAAACCAGATTTGACTAAATTAGCCAAAAGCAGTAGAGTCAGATTAAACAAAAGAACATTAGATCCTGATAAACAGGGTCGGAAGGGAAACTATGAGTGAAAGTATACATATGGTGCTGTCTGGTGGATCAGATTTCGGTGGGGCTGTATTTTGTGCCGCCGTTAAGTCATTGCTTGGAGAGGCTGGTGAGTATATAAAAGTCACTTACGCCCAGGGCCCAATGGAGTTGTACGGAAATCCAAACAAAGAAATCCGGGCAGACGCTATTGTGGGCGCCAAGATCGACAGTTTGTATGTTGTCAGTGCGATAACTACAGCGATCCGTGGGGTGTATCCTGGTGCGGAGGTTACGGTGTGTATTACTCACCAGAGAAAGACACTGTATCTGGAGGGTAGTACGTGGCGCTCGTATGCGTCGCCAGGTAAGATGTAGGTATGCTGAGACCTTAAAAAACAAAGCCCCGGTGCAGAAATGCACCGGGGCGATTTGTTTATTTAATTAGAGGAGTTTGTTCGGATTTTTAAGTTTCAGATGCTCTTTGGCGCGTTCGGTGATGACACGGCCGCGGGTGGTGCGTTCGATAAAGCCAAGTTGGAGTAAATATGGCTCGTAGACGTCTTCAATGGTGGCCTGCTCTTCGGATAGGGCAGCGGCAAGGGTGTTTAGGCCAACTGGTCCACCGTTAAATTTGTCTTCAATGGTGGTGAGTAGGGCTCGGTCGGTGGCATTTAGGCCTACCTCGTCGATACCAAGTAAATCCAGGGCTTCAATAACGGTTTCTTTGGTTAATTTACTATTTCTTACTTGAGCTAGGTCGCGACTACGTTTCAAAAGATAGTTGGCGGTACGTGGAGTGAAACGGCTGCGTTTAGCAATTTCTGCTTGAGCTTCTTTTTCAATTTCTACACCAAGTATTTTAGCGGAACGGGCGATGATCTTTTCAATTTCTTCGTTAGTGTAAAATTCTAGTTTAAAAACACCACCGGAAAAACGGGAACGGAGTGGGGCAGACAGCATAGCGATGCGTGTAGTTGCGGCAATTAAGGTAAATTTTGGTAAGTCGAGCTGAATCGTGCGCGCTGAAGGGCCTTTGCCGATGATGATATCAAGCGTTCCGCTTTCCATGGCTGGGTAAAGCACTTCTTCAATTGCTTTGTTTAATCGGTGAATCTCGTCAATGAACAAAATATCACCAGGCGAGAGGTTGGTTAGGATTGAAGCCAGGTCACCAACTTTTTCGATTGCCGGACCAGAGGTGGCTTTAAGTTGTGAGCGCGTTTCGTGGGCAATAAGGTGGGCAAGGGTGGTTTTACCTAATCCTGGTGGGCCATAAAACAGTAAATGTTCTGGTGGGTGTTCGCGTTTGGCGGCCGCCGTGAGTAAAATTTGTAAGTTGTCTTTAATATTTTTCTGACCAATATAATCTTGCCAGAGGGTAGGGCGTAGGGTTTGGTCTAAAAAATTAGCATCCCCATTTTTAGGGCTTAAATCCTGGTCTTTTTGGGAATCATTAGAAGAATCTTTGTTTTTGCTTGACATATTTTTTTATTTATGCTAAGCTTATATTTAGAAGCCTATTGCAGTTGTCGGAGGCTTTTTTGTTTGTTCCAGAGTATAAATCTCTAAGAAATTAGATCGTTTGCGCGGTTTACGAATTTTTCTAGAAGGACGGTTTGGTTCACATCTTCGGATGCTTTGCGAAACCTATCCTTTGAGAACTATTTAACTTTTGGTATCTAATATTAAAAGTATTTCTTAGAGATTTATGGTCTGGAACTTTCTTTTTGTCGATACCATTTAATCCTATTCCTGTTCGGTGGTAATGTCAATTACGCGACCAAGTTCTGACACAGAACTAATACCTTTCAAGACCCGAAGAACGCCGTCTTGCTTCATATCAAGTAAGTTCTGTGAAGCGGCGGCATTTTTTATGTCTCGATCAGACGGGTTTGCAATGATAGCACCCTCAATTTCTTTCTTCATAAGGATGATTTCAGTGATGGCAATACGTCCTTTATAGCCAGTGCTGTGGCACTTTTCACAGCCAACCGCCTCCCAGATTTTTTCGGTCTGAATTCCTTCCAAATAAGTTTTGTCGTTAATTGAAGCAAGGGTTTTATCAATCAAAGTGCGCTCTTTGGCGTCTGGTATTTTCTCGCGCTTACAATCTGGGCAGAGTTTGCGAATCAAACGCTGAGCCATTGCTACATTCACCGCTGAAGAAATAATTTTTGGATTTACATCAAGGTCGATCAGGCGGGGAAAGGCGCCAGCGGCTGTGTTTGTGTGTAGGGTAGAGAATACTAAGTGGCCAGTTAGAGCTGAATTGATTGCGATTTCGGCTGTCTCACTGTCGCGGATCTCTCCAACCATAATCACATCTGGGTCCTGACGCAGGGCGGAGCGTAAACCAGACAAAAAGGTGTAATTTTTTTCTTCATCTACTTGAGTTTGGACTACGCCTGGCAAGTGGTATTCGATCGGGTCTTCGATGGTGATAATTTTAATGTCCGGCGAATGGATTTTTTTCATGAAAGCATAAAGCGTAGTGGTTTTACCGGAGCCGGTCGGACCAGTAATTAGCAACATACCATTCGGACGGCTAATTTGTTCGATTAAAGTTTTAAGGGTGCGCTCTTGTATACCTAAATCTTCAAGTGGTACAGCAATTGATTTAGGATTTAGTAAGCGCATCACAACAGACTCGTTGTAGGCGCCAGGCAAAACAGAAGAACGGATCTCGATATCATTTTCGAGTATTTTTACACTAAAACGACCGTCTTGAGAGGCGTTCTCTATGTTCAACTTCATTCCAGATAGTAGTTTTATACGCGAAAGAAGTAGCTCATAGGTGTCTGAGTCGAAATCACATACATTAATCAATACACCGTCGAGACGGAAGCGGATTTTAACGTAGGTCTCCTCTGGTTCGACGTGAATATCTGAAGCGGAAAGGGCAAGGGCGCCGGCAATCATCGCCTCCATCATTTTAGAAATCTTGTAGGCCTTTTTTAGCGTAAGGATTTCTTTGATGATCTTAGAAACATCATCAATACCCTTAATTTGTTTCATGAATTCAGAAACTTGCTCGGTTGAAATATCAAAGGTACCAGCTGTACTGCTTGAGGCGTAAGATAGATCAGCATAACGTTCCCAGGCTTTTTCTAGGCTGGCAGTGGTAGCCATATGAACTTGAGCTTTGTAGCCCTCTTCTTCCAGCTTTCTTAAGATAGCTGCTGCTTTATCATTCTTAGGTGAGAATAGAGCAACTTGGATTTTCTTGCCGGCACGGTCAAAGACAACAATTTTTGCTTCACGTGAGAGTTCTTCGGGAATTAAGCGAAGGGCGTCGGTATTAATAGGGACGGGTTTAAGATCGATAAAATTAAGGCCGTATTTAGTAGATAAAATACGTACTACATCTTCCTCTTCTTTTCGGCGTAATTCCTCGAGGCGTTTGTCTTGTTTTGGATCGTTGTCAAAGTCGGTCATGGGGAAATAATACCATAAAATAAGGCCTAAAGACCTACTTGACATTCAAATCTATTGGGTGTATAATATAAAAGAAGCTTATATAACCAAAGAAAGGAGAGCTTCGATGAAAAAGATCATTCAATTGTTAAGTTTGTTGGTTCTGTTGTTGCTTAGCACCGGATGCTTCTGTATTCGTGTAGACGAAGCTCAGCTCTGGCGCTCGGCGAGTGGAATTGGTGGACGTTATTACGCCCCAAGCTCGGTCAGCCATCGTCATATCGAGGCTGGGGTGGGTAACCACGGCAGGTATTATTACGATACCGGCCGGAATAACCAGGTGGAACGTTGCGACAACAACTACCACAGTGGTCATTCCGGTTGGGGTTACACCCCGCGAGGGACCACGATACCAGCCCCGGAAGTTGGGGGGCTATTACCATCATCCACAGCAGAGCAAAATTATTGGTGTGCCTATTGCCGAGGTTTTTATGGCTATCGGCACTGCCACTGATAATTCGAGAGCGCGCACAGGATTTTCCTGGGCGCGCCTCTTCTTTTATATATGTTAGAATACTTTTATGAAAGTAATTAGTAAAAGTTTAGAGGAAACCAGTGCGGTGGCGCAGGGATTTTTAAATACTTTAAAACCCGGTGAACAGGCGACGGTGGTGGGGCTGTTCGGTGATCTTGGTTCCGGTAAAACTACTTTTTCACAGGCGGTGGGAAAGATTTTGGGTATAACAGAATTTATGACCAGCCCAACTTTTGTTATCCAAAAAGTTTATCCAATAAATTTCTTAAATTTTAAACAACTGATTCATATCGACGCTTACCGTTTAGAGAAGGCGAGCGAGCTTGAGGTGCTTGGTTTCAAAGATCTAATTAAAGACCCCCAAAATTTAATCATGGTAGAATGGCCAGAGCGGGTGAGTGGCTTGTTGCCGGCTAATTTAATCCGAATCGAATTTAAATTTCTGAACGAAAATGAAAGAGAAATCCAGTACTAAAAAATACGTTCTCCTTGATGTACACGCGATTATCCACCGCGCATACCATGCCTTGCCTGATTTTGCGACGAGTAAGGGCGAGCCGACGGGTGCTCTTTATGGTCTTTCAACGATGCTGTTGAAAATAATTACGGATTTGAAGCCGGATTACATTTTGGCTTGTTATGATTTACCAAAACCAACTTATCGTCACGAAGCTTATAAAGATTATAAAGCTGGCCGAGCCAAAACCGATGACGCTTTGGTGGCACAATTAAAGAAATCTAGAGAAATATTTGAAGCTCTGAATATTCCTATTTATGCCAAGGAGGGGTTTGAGGCCGATGATATGATTGGTACGCTCTCTGATCTTTTGTCTAAAGAAAAGAATAATGAAGTGGTGATTGCTTCTGGCGATATGGACACACTGCAGTTGGTAAAAGGCGATCAGGTGCGGGTCTATACCTTAAAGAAGGGAATTAAAGACACTATTATTTATAATGAACAAGCTGTAAAAGAGCGGTTTGGTTTTGGTCCATTACTTTTGCCAGACTATAAGGGTTTACGTGGTGATCCATCAGACAATATTATTGGCATTAAAGGTATTGGCGAAAAAACGGCCACTATTTTGATTGGTAATTTTGGTACCGTTGAGGATATCTATAAAACACTAAAGACTAAGGGCGGTAAAGAAAAAATTAAAGAGGTTGGAATTACCGATAGAATAATTGGGCTATTAGAAGAAGGTGAGGAAGAGGCTTTGTTTTCAAAGATGCTCGCTACTATTCGTCGAGATGCGCCGATTAATTTTGTGGAGCCAGAAAAAGTTTGGAAGGAGTCTTGTGATTTCGAAAAAATAAATAAGGTGTGGATTGAATTAGAGTTTAGGACTTTAGGCTCGAAATTGAAAGAAGTCCTTGGTGACTCTAAAAATATTTTTGAAGAGAAGATCGTACTTGATGAGAATCCGGAACTGACCAAGGAAGCCGCGCTTTTACTTTGGATCATTAATTCAAATTTGAATGATCCAACAGTTGAGGATATTTTGAATTTTACTAATACCAGAACAATTGCCGAGGCTCATCAAAAACTTTTAATTGAAGTAAAAGAAAAAGGTCTACTTAAGGTGTTCACTGATATTGAAAAACCATTAATTGCGATTACGGCAAAAATGAACGAACGGGGAATAGTTGTAGACAAAGAGAGGTTAAAAGAGTTATCGGTTATTCATCATAAAGAACTGGCATCTCTAGAAAAAAAGATCTGGGAAATTGCTGGTGTGGAATTTAATATCAATTCACCTAAACAGATGGCCGAAGTGCTGTTTGAAAAGATGGGCTTGAAAGCAAAGAATCAAAAGAAAACCGCTGGCGGTAAAATGTCTACTAAAGAATCGGAACTGGAAAAGATGAAAGAGCTAAGCCCGATTATTCCTCTAATTCTAGAATACCGTGAGCTTCAAAAGATGCTCTCTACTTATATTGATAGTTTGCCAGGTCTGATTGCAGAAGATGGTCGGTTGCATGCGAAATTTTTGCAGGCAGGAACCACGACTGGTCGTATGGCTTCAGCGGATCCTAACTTGCAAAATATTCCAAATCGAACCGAATTAGGTAAAGAGGTGCGTAAGGCTTTCAAGGCTACTACCGGTTTTAAATTCGTCGCCTTTGATTACTCACAGGTGGAATTGCGTATCGGCGCCTTTCTATCCGGGGATAAAAAATTGATCGAGATTTTTAAAAATGGGGAAGATGTACACACAGCAGTGGCGGCCGAAGTTTTTGGAGTGCCATTAAAAGAGGTTGATAAAGAAATGCGCCGTCAAGCTAAGGTGATTAACTTCGGTATTATGTACGGCATGGGTGTAACAGCCTTACAACAAAATTTGGGCACGAATCGAGCCGAAGCCCAAAAGTTTTATAATGATTATTTTGAAAAATTTAGTGGTCTAGCCAGTTATTTAGAAAAAGTAAAAGTTGAAGCTACTAGATTGGGTTACACAGAGACTTTTTTTGGTCGTCGTCGTTATTTTGAGGGGCTTAAGTCTAGACTGCCTTTCATGAGGGCAATGGCCGAACGTATGGCCATTAACGCTCCGATTCAAGGGACGGGTGCTGATTTAGTAAAGTTGGCTATGATTAATATAGATAAAATTTTGCCAAAAGACGGAGCCTATTTATTGCTTCAAGTGCACGATGAGTTGGTCTATGAGATTCGCGAGGAACTGATTCCTGAGCTAAGACCTAAGATTAAGAAAATTATGGAAAGTGTTCTTGATCCTAAAGATACTCACGGGGTAATCTGTGTAGCTGAAAGTGCGGTGGGGGATAATTGGGGCGAAATGATTAAATAATATGTTTTTTCTTTTTCACGGAGACGATAAAATAAAGGCCAGAGCGGTAGCCCAAAAGAATATCGCTGCCGCTCAAAAGAAGCATCCAGAGGCCAGCTTTTTTAAATTGTCAGTAGAAAATTTTTCGGCGGATAAATTAGAAGAATTGATTGCGGGTCAGGGTTTGTTTTATTCAGCTTTTGTGGTGTTGGTTGATAATATCTGCGACGAAACAGAGACGGCTGAAATATTTTTAAAGAAAGCAAAAGAACTGAAAGAGTCTAAAAACTTTTTTGTAGTGTTAGAGACGAAACTAAATAAAAAAGAATTAGAGAAATTAAGTAAGTATGCTGAAAAAGTAGAAGAGTTTAAATTACCAGAAAAGCGCTTGAGTAAAAAAGAGGCTTTGGCCGCTAAGGGCGAAAAAATTGATTTCTTTGAATTTGCTAACGCTTTGGGTGAAAAAGACAAAAGAGGCTTGTGGTCTTTATACCAAGAAGCTTTGAATGAGGGTGTGCCGTCTGAAGAAGTGCACGGTATATTTTTTTGGCAGGTACGCTCGATGATCTGTGCCTTAAAGTCAGATTCGCCAGCCGAGTCCGGTTTAAATCCTTTTGTGTATAGTAAAGCTAAGACTTACGCCAAGAAATACGGGGAAGAGAGACTTAAAGAGATGTCAGCTAGTTTGTTTGAAATGTATCATCGGGCCCATCGTGGTGAAATAGATTTCGCTGTGTCGCTTGAGGCTTTTATTTTGCGCATTTGATATAATAAAGGAATGATGAAAATTGTTTTTGCTTTGTCTTTGCTTGGAACTATTATTAGCTTATATTTTAGTGACGTTTTGGGTTGGGAGCCGTGCATTTTATGTTGGTATCAAAGAATTGCTCTGTATCCAATCGTTGTGATCAGCTTGGTGGCAATTGTTTGGAAGGACCAAAAAGCTTACAGACATATTTTAGGGCTATCTATTGTTGGTGCTGTTATTGCTTTGGTGCACAACCTGCTTTACTGGGGTGTAATTTCAGAACAGTCCTTACCTTGTAAAAACGGGGTATCTTGTGTAACTGAGTATATGGAATTATTTGGTTTTATTACCATTCCATTGCTCTCATTGGCCACTTTTGTTATTATCGCGGTATTAATGTTTATCGAGAAGAAAAAATATGCAAATCAATAGTGAAATAAAAACGGTTGTCGGTATTGTGTTGGCCTGCTTGATCTTGATAGGGCTCTTTGTGTGGTTTGGTCCTAAATCTTTAGAGATAAAGAGGGATCTGTCTTTGTTGGTTAAGCCTGATAGTTATATGACGGGTAAGTTTGGGGCAAAGGTTACTTTGGTGGAATTTGCAGATTTCCAGTGTCCAGCCTGTGCTCAGTATGCGCCTTTTGTAAAACAGACTATTGATGAATTTAAGTCAAACCCAGATTTTAATTTTGTCTTCCGTCATTTTCCTTTAAGTCAGCACGCTAATGCTGTTATTTCGGCTGAGGCGGTAGAGGCGGCTGGGGCTCAAGGTAAATTCTTTGAAATGGTAGAGAAGGTTTATGAAAATCAGGATCATTGGGCCGGGGAGAAAGACCCAATTAGTCTTTTTGTGGGATATGCGCAAACCCTCGGTCTTGATACTAAAAAATTCCGCAGTGATTTAGAAACACATATCTATCAAGATAAAGTGAAGGCTGATTTGGCGGATTCTGTCGCCTTAAAACTTGATCATACTCCGACTTTCTTTTTGAATGGGGTAGAAGTAAAGGACGTTCGAACCCTAAAGGTGGAAATTGAGAAAGCCTTGACGAAGTAACCGTCTAGGTGTAGTGTTTTGAATAACCACATCTTTTGTCCCTGGAATGTTTCCAGAAGAGTTGTGGAGTTTGAAAAGCGAGAGATTCATGACAGTAGTGAAGTATTGGTCACTCGGAGCCGTCTTCGGGATGATTGCGATCTTCAGCTTTGCCGGCTATCCGGTGAAGTATCAGCCTGGCGTTGAGCTTGTGCTGAAACCTGCAGTGGATCACGACCAGCTGATTCCTGGGGCCGAGCGTTTTGCTCCGGAACTGGATCACTTCGTCTGTGATCAAAATACGCAGGCTACGAGTCCAAAAATGTGGGCAACCGAGGTGAACACCTCAGGAGGTTCGGCAATGCCGTTTGTAATCGCACTCGTTGCGATCGCTCACGGCGCCGATCCGCCCACGGCCTAAACAGCCATTACACGCCACAACTTTTGTTGTCGGCTCAGCCCCATCATCTGGAGTAATCTGGGTGGTGGGGCTATATTTTTTTATATGCTATAATTACACCATTAGTCGGGTTTATTAATTTAATTTTTAATTTAAAAAATGTCTTTAAGTAATCTTGGTCTGTTAATTTTAAGAGTAACTCTTGGTGCAATTTTTATCGGTCATGGTTGGGCAAAGGTAAATGGGATCGACGGCACAATCGGCTTCTTTTCTAGCTTAGGCTTACCATCGGTTGTAGCTTACGCTGTCGCTTACATTGAATTCCTTGGCGGTATTGCTTTGGTTCTAGGTCTGTTTACCCGCATCGCAGCTTATCTGATTGCGGCGGTGATGGTTGGTGCAATCGTAATGGTCAAGTTTGATAAAGGCTTTATTGGTGGTTATGCTTACGACTTAATTCTTTTGGCTGCTGCTTTGGCTGTGGCTTGGGTTAATTCTGGCGCTTACTCCGTTTCTAGTTTGTTGCCAAAGAAAAGTGCTTAGTTAGACCTCGGAAATATCTCGAGGAGAGAAAAGGTTCAGTGTCCAATCCATTGCGACATTGAACTTTTTTCGTAGTGATAATAATTTAGATAAATAGATGGTCCTCCATAGCCACCAAGTAAAGTGACCCCAGAAAGAGATTTGGCCAATTTGACCAGCTGCCATCCACTGACCAAGAGACAGAAGGCTTCCGCGATGTTTGTAACGAAAAGTTTTTAATTTTTTGTTTTTAATTGAGGCATGGATATTATAAGCCACTATCTCAGCTTCACGTTCGGCCACTTGCGCTAGGGCAGGGAGGTCTTCGCCGTCTTGTTGTCGTGCGGATATGTCGCCCAAGACAAAAACATCTGGGTTGGCGGTAAGTTGCATAAAATCATTCACTACTATTTTGCCGTTCTCTATTTTGTGGACTTCCTCGTCAAATTTAATTTCAACCGGTTTAACTCCTGCCACCCAAATGATCATGCCAGCATCGATCATTTTTTTATTGGTAATAATTTGATTTATTTTTACATCAGTTACTGCGGTTTCAAGTTCTACTTTTACACCCTCCCTCTGTAAAACCTCCAGGCTTTTCTGGCGGATCTTTAATGAAAATTGTGGCAAGATTTCCTTGCCTCGATGAATCAAAACAACACAAGCATCCTCAATTAAGTCCTTAGAGTAAAGATTTTTGAAGCTATTTTTGATAAGTTCTTGGAGTTCAATTGCCAGTTCAACACCAGTTGGGCCACCACCAACAATGGCAAAAGTAAGCATTTTTTGCCTCTGGGCTCGATCTATTAAATGTGAAGCTTTCTCCATCTGGCAAATAACTTTCTTTTTTATCGTCAGGGCATCCTCGGCAGATTTCAGAGTATAAGAGTTCTCTTTGGCACCGGGAATGTTGTAGAAATTAGTTTCTGAACCAGGTGCCAGGACCAAAAAATCATAAGGAATTACTTTTTCGGCCACTTCAATGGTTTTGTTTTTTAAGTTTATTTTTTCGGCTTTCCCAAAATGAAAATGGGAAACAATCTTATGTAAGGAGGTGCGAAGCGGCTCGATTATATTAGAGGGTTTTATTGCTCCAGTTGCAACTTCATGCAGAAGTGGAGTAAACAAGAAATAGTTTTGTGGTCCGATCATCGCCACCTCTATTTCATCTTTGTTACCCAAAAGTCTTCTTAAATTTTTGGCTGTATAGACTCCACCAAAGCCAGTACCAACGATCACCACTTTCTTTTTTTCACTCATGAGGGAATTATAGCAGATTTAAGTCCGCCCAGTTGGAATCGAACCAACGACCTTCTCCTTAAAAGGGAGCTGCTCTACCAGCTGAGCTATGGGCGGATATGGGACAGAATATAACAAGAAAAAGCCTTTTTGTCTATCTAGAGAAGGGGAATGTCTATTGCCCAAGCGCCAGCGCCAGTCAAAAGAAGGGATGTACAGATTGCTGACAGTAATAAGTAAAAAACAAAATCTCGTTTTAGAACGGATTCTTCACGATACTCTACCATAAGTTCGCAGAGTGAAATAATTCCTAAGATTAGGGCGGTAATCTGTGTGTAAGCTCCAATAATAAGAAGAGCGCCGCCGACTACCTCGACAATACCAATTAGTCCAACAAAAAAACCAGCAGGTTGAACTCGGAGTAATTTTAAAGAGGTTATCCAGCCAATTCTTTCTCGACCAAGTTTTAGGGCGCCAAGATTCATAAAAATTAAACCCAAGACCACTCTTAATATAAAAGGGGCGATAATACTAAAGGTAAAAAGTTCTGGGAATATATTGAATGTATGCGTCATGGAAATATTATAGCATAGTTATCCACTTTTAAAGGCTTGCTTATATCTGAGATAGGCATAGAATGTCTCCGTGAAAAAGAAGCGTCCAGAAACAGTAGTTGTTCTAGATAATATTCGTAGCACCCATAATGTAGGGTCTATTTTTCGTACTGCAGATGCCCTAGATATCAGTAAAATTATATTGTGTGGCACTACACCGGCTCCTAAAGATCGCTTTGGACGAGAGAGGGAGGATATTGCCAAGGTTTCTTTGGGAGCCGAGCTAAATATCGACTGGGAGCAATTCGAAAGTACTTTAAGGGTGGTAAAAAAATTAAAAAAAGAGGGTTACTATTTGGTAGCTATTGAACAAGACGAAAAATCTATTGATTATAAAAAGATTAAATTAGGTAAATATAAAAAGATTGCTTTTGTGGTTGGGACAGAGGTAGAGGGTTTACCTAAAAATATTTTGAAAGAGGTAGATGTGGTGGCTGAGATACCAATGCTTGGCCGTAAAGAATCGCTAAATGTCTCAGTCGCTTTTGGGGTGGCGTTGTTTAGGTTGCTTGGGATCTAGCTTTGGCACTTTGCACAATAATGTGTGCCTCGGCCGGCGTGTTTGGTTTTTAAAATTAGCGCGCCGCAGCGTTTACATTCTTCACCCTTACGGCCGTAAACCTTTAGGTAGGGCATAAAGCCACCCATCTCACCATTGCTTCGGCGATAGTTTTTAGATGATGTACCTTTTTTCTCGACAGATAATTTCAAAACAGAAATGATATTTTTATGTAAATCTTCGGTTTCTTTATTTTTAAGATCTTTGATCTTTCGCATAGGAAGAACTGCGCTCATGTGCGCCGCTTCGTCTGCATAAATATTACCGATTCCAGCAATCAGGGTTTGATCAAGCAAGACTTGCTTTACTGTGCGGTTTGGAAATCTTTCCAAGGTTTGTTTAAAGTACAGCAAAGTAAAATCTTTGGTCAGTGGCTCCACACCATAATTATTATCGATGTGCTGTCTGATCTTTTTATCTAAAATCCTGATCCAGCCAAATTTTCGTAGGTCATTAAAATACAAAGTATCACTGTCCTTAAAATTAAAAATTAGACGAGTGTGTTTGCCCGGGGTCTGTACGTCACTTGTAGGGTGGCCACCGGAAATCATTTTTCCTTTTTTCGGCACAAAAATAAGTTGGCCAGTCATTTTTAGATGAACCGCCAAGCTTAAATCTTTCAAATTAATAATCAGCATCTTGGCTCGACGCTCAAGATTTAAAACTTTTTGACCAACCAACAGTTTCTTAAAGTCTTTTGGTAAAGTGGGGGACACCGTTTTGGCCCAAAGTATTTCTACATCAGACACGACCTTACCAGCCAGCTTTTTCGCCAGCTCTCTTTTTATTGTCTCAACTTCAGGTAATTCGGGCATGGGTTAAGTGTAAGGATAATCAAGAAATAGGGTATATTGACATATAGGGCTTTAATGTAGTACTATTCTATTTAGAAATAAATCGTTCCTTGATAAGGAATGAGACTAGCTTTTTGAGACCTTCTCTCGATAAGAAGGGGTTAAAGAGCTGGTCTCATCAAGAGACAAGACATCGGTTCCGAGTGAATTCGGACATACAAAGAAAGGATGGCTCCGATGAAAACAAAAACATCATTGGCTCCGTCAGTAGTGACCGCGCGTGATTCGAAGGGACTCAAGTTCATGTCCGTCGTGGAGGCTGCCTACAACAAGGCCTTACTTCTCGATGGTCCTGTCGGCAGTCCGGAAGGTGAAGCACAGCGGGTCAACGAAGCTCCTGGCCTCGGCGATTTGATTGCCGAGTTCATCAAAAAGCATCGCACCCTCGAGACCTACAAGGACGAAGAAGTGCCGTCGAAATACGCATACCTCTCCGGCTACAAGCCGAAGGGTCTGACCGAACAGTGCAATCGCCTCCGGGAAATATTCCCAGGTATCGGCTACGCCAACCTCGAACTGCTTCAGCAGATCGAAGACGGCAAAGTCGAAATTCCGAACGGTGCTGAGGGATACTTTGCGATCCCCAACATCTGGAAGAAAGGCATACCAGCCAAGTTCGTCGGAACCTACAGCGAAGCAGTCCAGAAGGTGCTCGACCTCATCAAGAAGGACCGAAACGGCCAGTTCCACAACTACCGCAACGGTCAGATCGACGAAGCGCATCTGCGTCAGTCAGCGAAGTCGAAAGCAGCATTTGAAGCGCTCTCGGAAGCCCAGGGCAACCCGGACATCCTGATCGTGCCAGCTCAATTCGGCATTCGTCATCGTGGTCGCTCGGTTCGCCGGGCCCAAGCGGTGATGACTGCCGGCGAGTTCAGCCTCGGCGCCTTCGCCATCGGCTGTATGCTCCTGACTCACCCGGACCGGCTCAAGCACTACGACGATCTCTGGATCGACTGTGGTGACGAGTTCAGTCCGGGTGGCGGTGGCGGCTTCTCGGAGTCCCCGTTCTTCCGCTTCATTGACGGGCAGGTCAAGTTCGACGCCCGGTATGTCGACGTTGCGTTCGGCGTCTGCGGTGCGGCGTCTGGGTTCTTCCCCGCAAAGCTGAAGCTTGTCTCTTGAATCTTTGAATCTTTTGATCGCCGTCTGCGGCGCATCGGATTTTTGATTCGGGCGATATGCCAAAGCAAAACGGAGGGTCGATCACGCAAGTGGTCGGCCCTCTATTTCTTTTATACTTTACTTCATCTTACTGATTTCCTCAGCCACGACAAGGGCGTCACTCCAGGGTTCCTTGTGGCCGTGAGCGCGCATGATGTAGGGGTCGGTGCCTTTACCGGTGATCAAAACAGCATCACCAGGCTTTGCGAGTCGAAGAGCTTCGGCGATTGCCTCTCGGCGATCCAAGATAATTTTTGGTTTCTTTTTGGTAAATTCTCGAGCAATAGATTCTACAATCTCTTGTGGGTCATCGTCGTAAGGGTCCTCATCAGTTAAAATAATTTCGCTACAATAATTTTCGGCCACATGCGCCATCTCTTTTCTTTTCCATTTGTCACGACCGCCACCACAGCCACCAAATACGCAAATTTTATTTTTATTAAGAAAAGCTTCATATAGGGCTTTTAGGGAATCTGAAGTGTGGGCATAATCAATTACCACTTCAATACCTAAGTGGTTTGGTATTTTTTGTCCGCGTCCTTTTATCTCAGAAAGATTTTCGAGACCAATTTTTATTGTCTCGTCTTCTAAGCCGATGGCTTTGGCATAGGTAGCAGCCGCTAGCATATTGTAGGCGTTAAATTGGCCAACTAATTTAGAATTAATTTGGGCCTGTCCGAAGGTAAAAGATAATCCATCATCCTTAGTCTGAAGATTAACGGCATCTTTTAGAGAGTAGGGTATTTTCTTTTCTACATTTATATTCAAAAACTTTTTACCTTCTTTGTCGTCAATGTTGGCTATGATTACGCGATTCTTTTTACTAGAATTTTCTAGTGCTTTAGCGATACTTAATTTGGCCGCAACATAATTTTCATAAGAACCATGTGATTCAATGTGCTCTGGTGCTAGATTGGTAAAGAGTAGGGCATCAAGCTCAATAAATTTATGGCGGTATTGTTTGGCCGCCTCTGAAGAAATTTCAATTACGGCGTAATCGCACTTAGCGTTCACTGCTTGGCGCAAAAATCTTTGAATAAAGAAACGGCCAGGCATAGTCATCTTGTACATATTTGGTTTGGATGAATCTTTAATCTTGAAACGTAGGGTGCTGGCTGTGGCTGTTACAAATCCAGCCGCCTCTAAGATGGTGTTTACAAACTCGACGGTTGAAGTTTTGCCTTTAGTACCAGTGATTGCCACTACTTTTATTTTTCTGGAAGGAAAGCGATAGATCAAAGCGCCCAATAAGGCGAGTGAGTAGTGGTAAAAAGGCTGGCCCAGTTTGTAGATTTTTTTAGGGATAAATTTTTCGACTAGACGTAATATTTTTTCCATAATTTTATTTACCTAAGTGCTTTAAAGCGGCTTTAACTTTAGCGCTTGTGGTGAGTAAAGTTGAACTATCGATTTCTTGTAAAGCCTCACGAGCTTCTTTGTGGGAATAACCCAGAGACTTGAGGGCCTCAATCGCATCAATCTCTTCTTTGTGTCCAACGTGTATTTCTTCATAAGTACCAATTTTGCCTTTAAGTTCCAGAACAATTTTATCAGCCATCTTTTTGCCCAAACCAGAAACTTTAGTAAGGTGAGCGGTTTCGCCAGAAGAAATAGCTTTGCGTAGGGAAGAGACATTGGCTACATTTAAAATACCGAGCGCGGTTTTTGGGCCAATTCCAGAAACGGTGTTTAGTAATTCAAAAAAATCTAACTCCTCTTTAGAGGCAAAGCCGTAAAGGTCTAGGGCGTTCTCGCGGACAGCTAAATAGGTCCAAGCTTTAATTTTTTGTTCGGTTTTTGACTGATTTAAGAGTTCGGCAGTGGCGAATACCTTATAGCCAAGGCCGTTAGCCTCGATAATTAGGTATTTTTCAGTTTTGAGCACGACTGGTCCAGTAATTTGGCTGATCATTTGGTGATTATAGCATAAACCAGTACTTTCTTGCTTTTTTGACCACATTATGTTAGTTTTATCCACATGCCAATAACTTCATCAGCGAAAAAAGCTTTAAGAGCCTCAAAGAATAAGGCCGTTTTTAACTCACGTCGCAAAGACGCTATTTCTAAGAACGTAAAAGCGATTAAGAAACTCCTAGACGATAAGAAAGTAAAGGAGGCAGAAGCAGTTCTAGCTACTGCTTATCAAGCAATCGATAAGGCCTACAAGACCAAATTGATTCACAAGAATACAGCAGCTCGCAAGAAATCTCGTTTGTCTGCTATGGTTGCTAAAGCCAAAGCTGTAAAATAAAAGATTTAAACAAAAAACATTCCGTATTTATGGAATGTTTTTTGTTTTTTGTGGTGCCCCCACCAGGAATCGAACCTGGATTTCTTCCTTCGCAGGGAAGTGTCCTATCCATTGAACGACGAGAGCAATTTAAAGACTCTACCACAAAATCTTTAAAAACCCAAGTACTCCATCACTTTATGTGAGGTTGGTTCACGCATTTCTTTTTCTTCAATGAATTCACGAAGAAAATCGGCTACATCATCGGCGCTTTCGTCGTGAACTGGAATGGTGATGTAGGGTAGGACAGAACGCTTGGATTTTAGAATTAATTTAGGTTCGCCAGAGCGAGTTTCCATCCAAAAAGATTCTAGAGTTAGGTAAGGGTGCAAATCATTATTAATCATAACCCCGCGCTGATTTAATTCGTATTGAACCATTTCTGGCTCTCGGCGTACGTAGGCGATCAAAATAATTGCCGATAGAATAATTAAAATACCGAATAGAGCGTTGTCGTAAATGAAAGCTAGAGCTGCTACGGAAATAGTAATTAAGCCTACAGCCCAAAACCAGTCATTGCTGCGTTCGTAGTGATGATACTCTGGTGCTTCCCAAGAGAGCGATACTTTGTCCATACTTGTTTTATTATAGCATACAAAAATTAATGCTATAATAGCGGAAATGAATTCCACAAAAGACTTAACATTTGTGATTATGGGGGCGACAGGGGATCTGTCTAAATTAAAATTGATCCCAGCTTTGTATAATCTGCTGAAATTAGAAGTAGTTGAGCGTATTGCTTTGGTGGGGGTGGCTCGGTCTGACGTCACAATGCAGTCGATTTTGGATGAAGCGAAAAAAAATATTAAAAATGTTGATGAATCAGTTTGGTACAGATTATGCCAGTTTGCGCGGTATCAAACTCTCGATTTTTCTAAGCCAGAAGATTTTGAAAGATTAAAGCTGACAATCGAGAATCTAGAAAATAAAGAAGGTTTTTCTAAGAATCGTCTGTTTTATTTGGCGACTTTACCAGACCACTTTGAGTCCGCAAGTTTGAATTTGGCTAAAGTTGGTTTGGTATCTAAAAACAAGAAGACTTCTTGGGAAAGAGTGTTGTATGAAAAACCGTTTGGCCAAGATTCAATTTCGGCTCATCGCATTAATAAAACTATCGATCGGGTTTTCGATGAAAGTAATGTCTACCGAGTGGATCATTATTTAGGTAAAGAGTTGGTCGGTAATATTGCCTTATTACGGTTTACAAATCGGATTCTAGAGCCGCTTTGGAACAATAAACATATTGATTCAGTGCAGATAATTCGCGATGAAGATTTCGGTATTAAGGGTCGTGGTAATTATTTTGATAAGTATGGTGCCTTGAAAGATATGTTTCAAAATCATTTACTTCAGATTGTTTCTCTTGTGGGTATGGAGTCACCAAAATTCTTGGCAGGGGAGTATTTACGCAATGAAAAAGTTAAAGTTCTAAAGAAGATAAAAGTTCAAGATGTTTTGCTTGGTCAATATGATGGTTATGAGAAAGAATTGGGGGTGATGGAAAATTCTAATACAGAAACTTTCTTTGCTACTAAACTGGAAATAAATAATAGCCGTTGGCGAGGTGTACCATTCTTTGTTCGTTCTGGTAAGGCTTTAGGTAAAAAGGAGGCGGTGATTCATATTCGTTTTAAACCAGTAGATTGTCTGTTAGCTAAGACCTGCCCATCTGACAGTAATTATCTGACTATTCGTATAGAACCAGACGCCGGTTTTGGTTTTGAACTTAATTCAAAATCATTGAGAAAGGGTTTCGAGATCGAGCCAGTAGATGTGGAATATTGCCATACTTGTGAACATGGAGAAAACACCCCAGAGGCTTACGAAGTCTTGTTGGAGCAGGCGATTTTAGGTGAACAAGCTTTGTTTGTACGAAATGACGAAATAGAATTGGCTTGGGATATTGTTGATAAAATTAAAAAAGATAGATTGCCGGTCTATAAATATAATGTGGGTGGTCGTGGTCCGGTAGAGTTAGAAAATTGGAATAAGAAAAATAATATTATATGGAAAAGTTAAAAATTGGTTTTATTGGTCTGGGGCGTATGGGTTCGAATATGGTTTTAAATTTACTTGATCACGATTATGAGGTGGTGGTCTATAATCGTACCCAGGAAAAAATGTCTGAAGTGGTTAAAGCTGGAGCAATACCTTCGTCTTCTATCTCTCAGTTGATAAATGCTCTGCCGGAAGATCGGAAAGTGATTTGGTTGATGGTGAATGCCGAGGCGCTGGATCAAGTCATAGACGAAGTAGTACCTAATCTGAAAGAAGGAGATATTATCATTGATGGCGGTAATTCTTATTACAAAGACTCTCAAGCTCGCCATGCTAAATTGAAAAAAGTGGGAATTAATTTTATGGATTGTGGAACTTCCGGCGGCATGAATGGTGCACGCCACGGAGCTTGTTTGATGATTGGTGGCGACCGTGAGTGTTTCGAGTATACACAAGGTTTGTTTAAAGACTTGGCGATTGAAAATGGGTTTGCTTATTTGGGCCAAGCTGGGGCGGGACACTATGTAAAGATGGTGCACAACGGTATTGAGTACGGCATGATGTCTGCTTTGGGTGAAGGTTTTGAAATTATTAAAAATTCTGACCTTAAAATAAATTTAAAAGAGGTGGCAAAGGTGTATTCGCATGGAAGTATCGTTGAAAGTAAGTTAATGACCTGGTTAGCTGAGGCTTTTCTTGAGGAAGATTATTTAGAAAACATTTCAGGTTCAGTACCGAAAGGTGAGACAGAGGAAGAAATGAAAAAACTTTTAGCTGAGTCAAAAGGTAAAATGCCAAGCCTAGAAAATGCAATCAAGGTTCGCGAGGATTCTCGTGCTACACCTTCTTACGCTGGTAAGCTCATTTCAGCTATGCGAAATAAATTCGGCGGCCATAAGGTGAATAAGGCTTGAAAAATAAGTTTTTTTATGCCATTATGGTGCCTACGGAGGAGTGCCTGAGTGGTTTAAAGGAACAGTCTTGAAAACTGTCGCGCTCGCAAGGGTGCCGTGAGTTCGAATCTCACCTCCTCCGCCATAAAAACCAAACCGACAGGTATACCTGTCGGTTTGGTTTTTGATGTATAATCATTTTATGAAATCAAAAATAATTGAAACTTTTGGTTGGTATGGGGTAGTAGCAATCGTTGGAGCGTATGCGGCGCTGAGTCTGGGAATGCTTTCTAGTGGTTCTTTGTTGTATCAGGTCTTAAACTTAACCGGTTCAGTCGCAATTGTTGTTGATGCCTTGAAAGATGGTAATAAACAACCAGCAGTCTTAAATATTATCTGGGCGCTAATCGCACTCTTGGCGATCGTTCAAACTATTTTAGGATAAATAAAAAACCACCCCCGCATTTATGCGGGGGTGTTGCTGGGATTGAACCAGCTAGTTCTATCGGAGATATTCCAAGTTGAACTCTTCGACTCCTGGGCGTACGTCATTGGCGCACAATGCAGCCTGTTTTTGACTGATGTGTATTCCATTTTGGACGCACAGACGTTCGATGGCTTGCTCGACGGTTAGGGTATAACCCCGGCAGATATCGTGAATATCACGACACAGTTTAGACGTGGCCGTCTGAAAGTCTAGGCCTTGTCTGCAGTACTGTCGAAAGGCCAGAAGTTCGACGATATTGCGACCAAGGTTATCTGCTTTTTTATTGCGAATCCAAGTCTTCATAGCTACTCCTAGTTAAGGGTTCTTATGTTCCACTATAAATACTACGCTTTTTGCTTTTATTGTAAATAGTGTAAGATGTATCTATGCGTTACTTGGGAATCGATTTTGGCGAGAAGCGAGTAGGAATTGCTTTGTCTGACGAAGAGGGAAAATTAGCTTTTCCGAAAGCAGTTTTGGCTAACGATTCAGATCTTTTGAAAAATATTGTCGATTGGTGTATGCAAAACGGTGTGGAAACGGTAGTGATGGGTGAATCGCGAAACTATCAAGGTCAGATTAATCCAATCATGTGGAAGATTGATGGTTTTCGAAAACAGCTAGAGATGATGGGTAAGAAGGTAGTGTTTGAGCCAGAATTTATGAGTTCCTCCCAAGCCTCACAAATTATTGGGGAAAATCAGATGATCGATGCATCAGCGGCAGCAATTATTTTACAAAGTTATCTAGATCGAAATAAAAAATAAAATGACTGAAGAAATAGTAAAAAAAGAAGAAGTAAAAGTAGAGAATCCAAAAATAAGCTATGAGGATTTCAAGAAAGTAGAAATCAAGATTGGTAAAATCCTATCAGCAGAGAAGATAGAGAAAAGTGAAAAACTTTTAAAATTATCTGTAGATTTTGCCGAAGGTGCACCTCGTCAGATTGTGTCTGGTATTGCTAAATATTTTCCTGAGGTAGAAAAATTGGTGGGGAAGAAAGTGGCTTTTGTAACAAACCTAGAACCAAAACCGTTGATGGGTCTAGAAAGTAACGGGATGATCTTGGCGGTCGGTGGCCTGCCTGCGCAGGCAGGTGGCGATGAACCTTTCTCTCTTTTTGAAATGCCAGACGAGATCCCGACCGGTATTAAAGCTAAATAGATGCACATCTTCAATATTCTAGATCTTATAGAGTTAGTAGGTTTAATAGGTATCATTGGAATAATTTTTGCTGAGTCTGGTTTGTTTTTTGCTTTTTTCTTACCCGGTGACTCCCTTCTTTTTACGGCCGGGTTTTTGGCCTCCGTTGGGGCTCTTCCTTTTTGGCCTTTATTGATCGGTACTATGTTGGCGGCCATGTCAGCAGGTTTTATCGGTTATTGGTTTGGTCGTACGATTGGTCATAAATGGTTTGAAAAAGCTGATTCGCTTTTGTTCCGAAAGAAACACCTAGAAGATACAAAGAGATTTTTTGAGAAATATGGTAATAAGACAGTGGTTCTTGGTCGTTTTATTCCGATTGTACGTACTTTTGCTCCTATATTTGCTGGTATTGGCGAAATGGATTTTAAGAAATTTTGTTTTTGGAATATTGTCGGCGGTATAATTTGGCCGGGAATAATTGTAACTGCCGGTTACTTTTTAGGACGTTTAATTCCTGGGGTAGAGCAATATATGTTGCCGGCCGTAATTTTGATTGTTGTACTTTCGGTGATACCAGCTTTTGTGGAATGGTATCGAAATAGAAAGAAAACATTATAGGTGTTATAATGTCGATAGTTTATATGGATCGACATTTCCTTAAAACCAAATTTTTGGCTCCGATTAAGTTTCTCGAGATGTCTTATGTGGCGATCGAGATTCTAGAAAGTGGTGTCTACTTTTTAAGCTTACGTAAAAGCTCTAAGGGGCTATTGCCAGATAGATTTGGTTTTATAAATTTATCACCAGGATCTTTTGTGGCAGGGGAGGTAATTAACAAGGAAGAAGTAGTGAAAGTCTTGACTGAAATACGTCATCGAACAGGGGCTTCTTTCGTTAGATTTTCTTTACCAGAAGAAAAAACTTACATTTTTAAGACTCATCTACCTAAGTTAAAGACTTCAGAGATTCGTGAGGTGTTGGAATTCAAACTAGAAGAGAATATACCATTAACTGCGCGGGAGTCCGTCTTTGATTTTGATCTTGTTCCGCGCCGTAAGGTTTTGGGCGGAGGTATTGATTTAATTGTTTCAGCTACACCATCTTCTGTTGCCGAAACTTTTCAAGAAATATTTGATTCAGCTGGTTTCATTTCATTATTATCTAGCCCAGAAGCGCATAATGTAGCGCGGGCCTTGGTGCGTCCAGATAATCAGCAGACAATAGTTATTCTAAATATTCGTGAACATAAAACCGTCCTATCATTAGTAGTGGCTGGGTTAGTGTTTCAAACCACATCAATCGCTCTTGGGGGTAGGACCTTTACCGATTTGATTGCTAAATCTTATAATCTTTCTGAAGAAGAAGCTCGTAAGTTTAAACATGAAAAACTTTATAAAGAAACAGCCGAAACAGCAGAGATATTCACTCAAGTCATAACCAGCTTATCGATCATTAAAGATGAATTAGAGAAATTTATTGCTTACGCTAACGAAAGAGGGGTTTCGCATGAGAAGGTGGAAAGAGTTATTCTGTGCGGTCGAGATTCGATGATCGTTGGTTTGAGTCAGTATTTTGGAGTAAGTACCGGTTTACCAACAGGTATCGGCAATATCTGGATAAATAATTTTTCTCTGGAGGAGCATTTGCCAGAGATTTCTCGGGTCGATTCTTTGAATTATGCCAGTGTTAATGGTTTAAATTTATTAAAATAAAATGGCTAATCTAATTACCGAAAAACAACTTAAGGTAGTTAATCAAGAATATGCGATTCGCTTGGTAACTACTGGCTTGGCTATGATTGCTGTTTTAGGTGTATTTTTCTTAAGTTATGTTGCTCCATATTATGTAATTGTTTCTCAACAGGAACAGGTCGTGTCAAAGCAGTTTGATGAAATGATTAAGCTTGAAGAAAGAGAGACTAAAGGGCAGTCAATTTCTAAAATGATATCTCAAGCTAACGACTTGATGGCTATTTTAAGCGCGAATTTAAAACAGCCATCTCGTCTAGATTTAATCAATAAAGTAATAGATTTAAAGAGTTCTAAAATACATTTAAATAGATTTAATTTTATTTCTACTCGCGATGGTAGCCGTTTGGTCTTGAACGGTGTTTCCGATAATCGAGATGCTTTGGTTGATTTTATAAGTGCCCTAAAGTCGTCTAATAGATTTGAATCCGTTGAGTCGCCAATATCTGATTTTGCTAAAAATCTAGATATTCCTTTTACTGTTAATCTAAAAATACCATAATGAAATTTTCTTTTTCTAAAAAAGTATTAGCGGTGGTTGTATTGATATTGATTGCTGTTATCAGCGTTGATGGTATTTTATTTGGTTTACTTTCAGATAAAATTATAAATATAAAAGATAAGACGCGCCAATTAAATACTTCAATCGAAGAACGAGAGAGGGATCTGAACTTACGTGATTCAATAGAAGATTCTCGAATCGATCGAGAAAAATTAATATCCTTCTTTGTTCCAGCCGGTGATGCGGCTACAGTATCTTTTATTAGCAAACTCGAAGACCTTGCTCGTAATAATAAACTTATACCAACGGTACGAAATGTTTCTTATGAAGAGAATTTCATACGGATAAAATTAAGCACCGCTGGCACTTGGGCTGATATTGAAAAGTTTTTAGCTTCACTTGAAGGTCTACCAGTTGTTATCTCTATTGCTAACTTTATCTTACAATCAGATGGTGAAGGTAAGAATTGGTCCGGAGAATTCGATTTACTCGTTGGTAAAATTAAAGATTTTTAAATATATGAAAAAAGATATTACGCGACACTTCGATATTCAAAGAGACTGGTTGATAATTGTAGGTATATTTACTGTGGGTCTTTTGGGTGTTTCCGTTTTGGCTTGGCAAACATATTTAGATAAAGATGTTGGCGGTGGGCATTTTGATTATCTAGTTTTGTCTTCAGAATCTAAGACTAGAGTTTTGGATGAAAAACAATTAAGTGAGGTGGTAAAGAGGTTTCAAAATCGTCCAATCGGGAAGCTTTATTTGATTGACCCATCACTGTAAAGCTGGTATAGTCAATTCGCTTGCCTTCGTAGTTCAATGGATAGAACAGAGCTCTTCTAAGGCTTTGATGTAGGTTCGATTCCTACCGAGGGCACCATTAATCCTTTCATTTTTTCGGTTTTCATGCTATAAAAGGACGGCGGGCGATTAGCTCAGTTGGTAGAGCGCTTCATTTACACTGAAGATGTCGGGGGTTCGAGTCCCTCATCGCCCACATGCAGGTAACTATTTTATACGAAGACCAAGACTTATTGGCGATCAATAAGCCTTCCGGTCTCATCATCCATAAGGACGGACGCAAAGAAGAAACCTCTTTGGTAGATTGGATTAAGTCTAAATATCCAGAATTAGAAGAAGTGGGTGAGCCTTTAGAGTTGGCCAGTGGTGAGGTGATAAAGCGTTGGGGAATTGTACATCGTATTGATCGCGAAACTTCAGGAGTTGTTTTGATTGCTAAACACCAAAAGGCCTACTTGTTTTTAAAGAAGCAATTTTTGAAGCGGGATATTGAAAAGAGCTATCATGCGATCGTTCATGGCGATGTTCGTTATGATGAGGGAATTATAAATTTACCAATTGGTCGTCATAAAAGTGATTTTCGTAAAAGAGCGACCGGTAAGATGGTTCGTGGTGAAATGCGTGAGGCAATAACTCATTACAAAACTTTAGCCCGAAAAGAGGGGATGTCTTTGGTGCAGGCAAACCCACAAACTGGCCGCACACATCAATTACGCGTTCATTTTGCGGATATTGGCCACCCAATCTTAGAAGATAAACTCTATTCGGTTTATAAAAAAGCCCCAATTCATGTTGGTCGTCTAGCTTTGCATGCTTATGCTATTGAATTTGAACTTTTAAATAAGGAATTGATTAAAATTATCGCTCCTTACCCTGTGGATTTCTCTGAGGTCGCTCAGTTTTTTAAATGATATAATAGTCAGTAACCCTTAAACAACAACAGAAAGGAGGGTAATTTGAAAAAGTTCTTTGCAGTGGTATCTTTTTTGTTTGCTCTTCAAGCAAAAGCCGAAGAGACTAATTCAAACATCTGGCTGAAAGATTTTGAATATAAGTCTGATGCACGTCTGTTTGTGCATGGAGATGGTTTACCTAGGCTGGGCGAAGTAATCTTGGAAAAAGAACGAGAATTTAAAAGTAAGCCGCCAAGCTCGATTAGAGGGCTGGTGGTTGCGCTGATCTTTCTCGATCTATATAACGAAGATGTCTGGCGTCAGCCTAGTCATTTGACTGGTGGTGTAAGTAGAGAAAGAGTAAGGGTCGGAGACAAAATAACTGTCCACCGGAAAGGTTCGGCTAGGGGTTTGTTGTGGCAAGCTCCTGTATTCGGAGAGGGGGCGACGCTAGTCTTGCCAGCTTCGTTAAACGTTGGCTCGCGCAAGCCTGGTATAGCGATTATGATCCCTTTCCATTAAGAACACCCAGTCGAAAGGCTGGGTGGTTTCCTTTTTGGTTAAATTTCCAAAAGGAGGTGTAAGAGTTGCGTAAAAAGACCATTTGTGTTAGATTAGCGTAATGAAAATTTCATCAGTAAACATTGAAGAGCGAAAGAAACTCCAGCTAAAAGCTAGCGACACCGTTCGCGTACACCAGAAAATTCAAGAGGGTGATAAAACTCGTACCCAGGTCTTTGAAGGTATGATTATTGCTCGTAAGCACGGTGATGAGGCGGGTGGTACTATGACCGTTCGCAAGATCATTGACGGTGTTGGTGTAGAAAGAATTTTCCCAATTTACTCTCCAAATATCGAGAAAATCGAAGTTGTTCGTCATTCAAAAGCTCGTCGTTCAAAACTTTACAACATTCGCGAAAAAGCAGCTAAAGAGATTCGTCGCAAGATGAAAAATATCATCAACACCAAAGAGCCAGTTGAGGCTAAAGAGGTGAAGGCAGATGCTCCGGTTGAAAACGCCTAGTTTTTAAACTATACTTACCGTCTAAGCACGGGTGGCGAAACTGGTAGACGCACTACCTTGAGGTGGTAGCGGGGGCAACCCTATGGAAGTTCAAATCTTCTCCCGTGCACTGATATGCTATACACAAGAAAAGGAGATAATGGCACAACTAAGGCTTTTAATACTGCCTCCGGACAACGTTTGTCTAAGGGGTCGATTTTGTTTGAGGCCTTGGGTACAGTGGATGAAGTAAACTCTTTTTTGGGTATTTGTAAGATAGCGTCCGAGAAAGATTTCAGTGACCTAGCTGTTTTGGTAAATAATGTTCAGCAAAATTTATTTATCATTCAAGCTGAGTTAGCTGGAGCTGATAAACACATTTCAGCAGAGAAAGTTGTAGAACTTGAAACGATAATAGATGGCGTTGAAAAAGAATTACCCCCAATCAAGACTTTTTTTGTGTCGGGAGGTACCTCTTTGGCGGCGCATTTTGATTTTACTAGAACTTTAGTGCGTCGTGCGGAGCGTCGAGTGGTGGCGGTTCACGAGGAAGGAGCGGTGAAGGTGGGTGAGCAGACTCTGGCTTACTTGAATCGGTTGTCTAGCTTATTTTATGCTTGCGCTAGACTTGTGAACCATAAAAGTGGTATAAAAGAGTCAGCGCCGGAATATAAGTAGGCGCAATATATGGTGGCTATGGTGTAGCGGTAGCACGCGAGCTTGTGGAGCTCTCTGTCTGGGTTCAACTCCCAGTAGCCACCCCATAAATATGGAATCAGACCAAAATATCCCAGATACTTCACCAGAAGAGATAATGGCCGAGGGCCAGATTAATTTTATAGACGAACCAACCATTGGCGCTTATCACATAGCATTTAATCCCAAGAGATAAAAAACGAATATAGGCATATTAGACAGTCTGTGTTACATTGGCTTTTATGAAAGTAGCTTTTATACACAATGAAAAGAAAATTGGAACAGGTGCTCATTATATAAATGACCTAATGAGCCAGAAGTTGGCAGCTTCTAGTGTTGAAATAAAAAGTTTTTATCCAAAGGCATCTCTAATGGAGACGCCAGTGCATTTGAGCGGACTTAAAAGCATTTTATTTTTCTATTCACTATTAGAGAAGAGAAAGGAAATATTAAAGTATGATTTAATTCAAGGAACTACCTACACAGCGTTGCCTTTTTTGGCTTATCCGATTCCGGTGGTTGCTCATTTTGGTTCAACTACAAAGGGGTTCATGGAGGCTACACCTAAAGCTATTAATATTGAAAACGGCTGTAAGAAGGTTTGGTACAATTTGAAGAAAGAAGGGGCAATAGGGGAATTAAACATCAAGACTAGAAAGCCGCTGAGAGATATTGCAGACGTTGAGGAATATGTAGCACTGAAGGCTAATGCGGTGATTGCTACCTCTGAGAAAGTTCGCCAAGAATTACTGTCTATGGGTGTAGAGCCAGATAAGGTGCACCTTATACATAATGCCGTAGAGGATTATTGGTTTGAAACAGTCTCAAATGATCTCTTGGCACCTCCAAAGATAGTATTTCTTGGTCGACTGGGGAATGACGCTTTTACTCTGAAGTTAAAGGGTTTAGACAGATTGGTCCATCTCTGGCAAAAATTTCCAGCGATTGAAAAAGTTTGTTTAGCCATTACAACTAACAAGAGTCTAATAGAGCACTTTAAATTAAAGGTACCGAAATTAATATTAGAGACGAATGTTAAAAAAGATGATCTTCCTAAGTTTCTAGGTTCACTTCGTGGCAGTATTATTTTTATTTCTTCAAGATATGAAGGATTTTCTTTGAGTTTAATAGAGGGAATGTCTCAGGGCTTGATACCTGTTAGTTATCCTGTTGGAGTGGCGCCAGAGATAATTCGTAACGGAGAAAATGGTTACATTGTCACGTCTCAGAATGAGGCCATAGAAAAAGTTCAGCTAATAATAAATGACGAAGACTTAAGAAAAAAGATGTCTGCTGAATCGATAAAGACAGCAAAGCAATTCTCGAGTGAAAAAATAACCAGGCAGCTGATATCTTTATATGAAAAATTAATCGCCGTTTCAAGTTGATAATGACTTTGGTATACTTAATGGAGTGTTGAATATAATTTTAATAGTCTCTGGAATAATCGGTTCGGTTGCGCTGTTTCTTTTTAGTGTCGTCTCTTTCGGCAAAACAATAAAAGATACTGCTGGCGGCAAAATCAAGTCGTTACTTTCGTCTCTTACCTCGAATCCTTTTAAGGGGCTTGTTTTGGGCACTATATCCACAGCTATATTGCAATCTAGTTCTGCTACGTCTGTTCTTGTTGCCAGTCTGGCTGATGCTGGATACGTTTCTTTTTACCACACCTTGGGAATAATATTTGGTGTAAATATAGGAACAACTATAACCGCTCAATTTGTAGCTTTTAACGCGATGGCGATATCACCATTTATAATTTTATTCGGTATTATTACGTACTGGTGGGGGAATAGTTTTAGGCGATATGGCAAACCAATAATTTATTTTGGATTGTTGTTTTTTTCAATATATTTAATCTCGATTTTTGTTTCCTATATTGATCAAGGATTATTGACCTCATATCTTTCTATAATTTCAAACCCAATAACGGCAATCTTAATAGGTGTTGTGGCTTCGGTTGTATTCCAGTCTAGCAGTGTTGTTTCTGGAATTGTCTTGGTCTTAGTCGGTGCTGGGCATGTTGATTTACCTCAGTCAGTCGGTCTGATCCTGGGAGCTAATATTGGTACAACTTCCACTGTTATTATTGCTTCATTAGCAATGGGCAAAGAAGCCAAAAAAGTTGCCTTGTCTCATTTTTTGTTCAATTTTTTGGGAGTTATCGTCTTACTCCCGTTTTTGGGGTATTTTTATAAGATTGTTCAGTGGCTAGAAGGTGATGTGGTCCATCAAGTTGCAAATATTCATCTTATCTTTAATTTGGTCTGCGCGTTCATCTTTTTGTTGCTTATAAAACCTTTTTATCTTATAGTGAATAAGATTTTCCATGTTAAAAATACTCACAACTAAACCTTCCAAGGATTATGAACTGATTGACTCGGGCGATGGGGAAAAGCTCGAGCGTTTTGGGCAATATATTTTAAGACGGCCAGATCCGCAGGCTTTGTGGACTAAAAACCTAGATGAGCAAGTTTGGAAAAAATCTGATGCTGTTTTTTCTCGAGATAATGATAATGGTGGCGGTAAGTGGCGATCCAAAGAGGGGATGGAAAAAGAGTGGGTAATCGATTTTGCTAGTTTGAAGATGTTGATAAAACCTACAGCCTTTAAGCATACCGGTCTATTTCCAGAACAAGAACCAAACTGGTCTTGGATTCAAGAGGTGATTAAGCGGGCTAATCGAGAAGTAAAAGTTCTTAATCTTTTTGGTTATACAGGAGGGGCAACTTTGGCGGCCGCTAAAGCTGGTGCAGAAGTGGTGCATGTAGACGGCTCTAAGAGTGCGATTAATTGGGGAAAAACAAACGCTGAAGCTTCAGGGTTGAAAGACAAAAAGATTCGCTGGATCGAAGATGATGCTCGTAAATTTGTACAAAGAGAAATAAAAAGAGGAAATAAATATGATGCGATCATTATGGATCCACCAGCTTTTGGTCATGGGGCCAATAATGAAGTATGGAAAATTGAAGAAGATTTTCTAGGTTTACTTGAGTTATGTCAGCAAGTTTTATCAGACAGCGCTATCTTTGTTTTGGTAAACGGTTATTCAGCTGGTTATTCAGCAATCGCTTATGAGAACTCCTTGTTGCCTTTACAGAAAAAGTTTGGTGGTAACCTTGAAAAAGGGGAGTTAACTATTGAAGAATCAAAATCGGAAAGATTATTGCCGGCCGGTATTTTTGCTCGTTGGTCACGGTAATTAAAGTTTTATGCTATTATAGTTATAACTATGAAACTGAAACTTCATTATTTTTGGAATTTTATAAAAGCACATAAAGTCTGGTCTGGTGTTATAGTACTGGTTTTTATTTTAGTGTTCTGGATGTTCTTATCTAAGGATTCTAATGATCTAAAGGATAATTTTGCTGTAGTTGAGATCGGTAATGTTCAAGAAGAGGTTAGTCTGACTGGCAATGTAAAGCCTTTAGCTGAAGTAGATCTAGCCTTTGAGAGGGGTGGTAGAATCGCTTATATTAATGTAAGTGTTGGCGATAAAGTTTATGCTGGTCAAACTCTAGCTTCTGTATCTAACGCTGATTTGTTAGCAAATTTGCAACAAGCGCAAGCTAATCTAAAAAAAGTTCAAGCCGGTCTCGGTGATTCTGTAGATAAAAGTAATTTAGAGAAAGTTCAAACGGAAATGGATTTAGAGAATGCTATCAAAGATTCCTATACCAAAGCCGATGACGCTCTTCGTAATAAAATATTTTCATTATTCAATGACCCACTTCGTTACAATTCTAATTTAATTTTTATAACGGATTCTTCACTTGAGGAAGACATTGAGGACGGTAAGAGAGAGGCGGTAGAAACATTAGAATCTTGGCAAAGAATGCTTAATAAAACTGATATAGCTTTAGATTTAGATAGTAAATACGAATCAGCTAAGAGTAATTTGGAACTGATTAAGAATTTACTCGATAAATGTGCTCTGGCTGTTAATGGTTTAACCACTGATTCTAATACTACTAAAACTCAAATCGAAACATGGAAAACAAGTATTTCCACTGCTCGTACTTCTGTTAACTTGGCAATCGACAGTCTCACTACTTATTTTAATCAATACAAATTAGCTGACTTATCTTTACAAATTTCTGCTAATGACACCTTGGCTGAAGAGGCGAGTATAGAAGCAGCTAGAGCAGCTATAGCGATTGCTCAGGCGGAACTAGATAAGACCATAATCCGTTCGCCGATCACTGGTGTAATCACAAATATTCCAGTTGAGCTTGGCGAAATTGTTCCAGCGAATCAGAAGGCTGTATCAGTAATTTCTTATGGTCAATTTCAGATCGAAGCATTTGTGCCCGAGGCAGACATTGCCAAGGTTAAGTTGGGTGATGTGGCTAAAGTAACCTTAGATGCCTACGGAGATATGGTGATTTGGGAATCTAAGGTAATTAAAATCGACCCAGCCGCCACTATCATCGATGGTGTGCCAACTTATAAAATTATCTTGCAAATTGTAAAACAAGATGAGAGAGTTCGTTCTGGCATGACCGCCAATCTTGATATTTTAACCGCAAGAAGAGAAGGTGTGTTAATTATTCCAGCCAGAGCAGTATACTCTAAGAATAATAAAAGGTTTGTTAGAGTTCTAGAAAATGATTCTAAGTCAGAAAGAGAAATTGAAGTGGGCTTGCGGGGTGTGAATGGTCAGGTAGAAGTTTTATCTGGTTTGAGCAAAGGTGAAAAGGTTTCCACTAGTATTTAAGATGAATATTATTGAAGTTGCAGACTTAATTAAGATTTACAGTAACGATGGTTCAGAAACCAAAGCCTTGAATGGTGTTAGCTTTTCTATACGTAAAGGAGAGTTCATTGCGATCATGGGTCCAAGCGGGTCTGGCAAATCAACCTTATTACAGATTTTAGGTTTACTTGATGATCACACCTCTGGTCGTTATGTCCTAGATGGTAAGGATGTTAAAAGTTATATGCCAGATGAGATCGCTAGACTGCGTAATCAAAAGATGGGTTTTGTCTTTCAGGCCTTCAATTTGTTGCCAAGAGCTACTGTTTTAGAAAATGTAAAATTACCGCTTCTTTATTCTGGAGTTCCGGAGAGCGATTGGGATAAGCTAGCAACTGAAGCTATTACTGCAGTTGGTTTGTTCCACCGTATAAACCAAGAAGCTACCAGACTATCAGGAGGAGAGAAGCAGCGTGTGGCCATCGCGCGCGCTTTAGTGACTAAGCCCGATATTATTTTTGCTGACGAACCCACCGGTAACCTTGATTCTAAGAGCGGCCAAGCTGTAATTGAGATAATTCAAAAACTAAATCGAGAACAGGGTCATACAATCATCTTGATTACTCATGAGACTTACACAGCAGAATACGCAGAGAGGATTATTCGATTAGCCGATGGATTGATTGTGTCTGATCAAAAAGTTTCCAATCGAAAAGAGGGTAAAGAATTCTTAAAATAATGAAATTAAAATATAGTATACAAACTGCCATATCGGGCTTGCGAACACATAAAAGTCGTTCAGCTTTGACCATCTTAGGTATAGTTATTGGTATTACTTCAATTATTTTGATTATGTCTTTGGGGGCGGGAGCCAAGAATTTAATTTTAGGCGAGATTCAAGGTTTAGGCTCAAGAACAGTCATAATTTTACCTGGTCAAGAGCCTGGTGGTCCTAATAGTTTAGCTCATCTGTTTGCCGATTCCTTAAAAGAGCGTGAATTGGAAGCTTTAAAAAATAAGAATAATGTACCGAACAGTGTTGCTGTTATGCCAATGATCTTTGGTTCAGAGAGCCTGGTCTATGGTAGTGAAGTTTATAAATCTTCACTCTTTGCTGCGGGTGAGAAAATGGAAAGTATTTTTGATACTAGTCCGGTTGACGGCAGTTTTTTTACAGAAGAGGATGTTCGTAGTAAGTCAGCTGTGGTGGTACTCGGAGCAAAAGCTAAAGAAGAATTATTTGGAGCAAGTTCAGCTGTAGGGGAGAAGGTAAGAATACGTAATACTAATTTTCGAGTTGTTGGAGTTCTACCTCTCAAAGGTCAAAGTTCTTTTATAGATTTCGACAAAGCCGCTATTATCCCTTATACCACTGGGCAGCAATATATTATGGGGACTAAATATTTTAACCGTCTAATTGTTGAGGTGGATGATGAAAAGAATATTGATGTTGTTTCAGCTGATATCAAAAAAACATTGCGTGATCTGCATAATATAACCGATCCAGATAAGGATGATTTTTTTGTTTCCACTCCCGCTCAGGTTGCAGATAAGCTAGGTACGGTCTTGGGGGCGCTAACTATTTTTTTGGCAGCCGTGGCGGCTATCTCCTTAATAGTGGGTGGTATCGGCATTATGAATATTATGCTTGTGTCTGTAACTGAACGTACAAAAGAAATTGGTTTACGTAAGGCTTTAGGGGCAACAAACAAGGATGTTTTAACTCAATTCTTGTTAGAGGCGGTAATCTTAACTGGTTTGGGCGGAGTAGTTGGTATTATTCTCGGTACAGCACTATCCTTCCTGGCTTCAATTGTGATTGTTCAAGTGGCCGGACTTGATTGGACTTTTTCTTTCCCTTTGAATGCAGCTATTCTTGGTTTGATTGTTTCTAGTCTTGTAGGTCTAGTCTTCGGTATTTATCCTGCTCGCCAAGCTGCTAAAAAGAGCCCAATGGAAGCATTGAGATATGAGTAGTTTTGTGTTAGTATAGTTTCATTATGGAAAATATTAATATGAATTATAGAGAATTTTTTAGCAGTAATCGTACCTGGAAACTTATTGGCGTTGTCGTTTTAATTTTGATTTTGGTCAAAATGATTGGTGGTGGTCCTGACTGGAAAGGAGGCGATAAGATTACTAGTATGATAACCGTCTCTGGGAAAGGTGAGGTGATTGTTAAACCGGATATCGCAACCATTTCTTTTGGTGTAACTGCAGAAAATCTTGATGTAGCTAAAGCTCAGGAGGAATCAGCAACCAAGATAAACAAGATTATTGATTTTCTAAAAACTAGCGGTGTTGAAGAAAAAGATATTAAGACTGTAAATTATAGCGTTTATCCTCGCTATGATTATGTGAATAGCAAAACTTATCCTTATAACGGTAAACAAGTTTTAGCTGGTTACACTGTTTCTCAGTCGGTAGAAGTAAAGATTCGAGAAATTAAAAACGCTGGTGCCATTTTGTCTGGTGTTGGTGAGTTTGGTGTCACTGATGTAGGTGGTCTAAATTTCTCTGTAGATAAGTATGATGAAGAGCAAAACAAAGCTCGCACCGCAGCAATCAAGGATGCCCGCGCCCAAGCAGAAGTATTAGCTAAATCTCTTGGTGTAAAATTGGTACGCATTACCAGTTTCTCTGAAAATGGTAATTACCCAATGTATTATGCGAAGGAAATGTCGGCTATGGGTGGGGATATGATGGTAGCACCACAAGTTCCAACTGGCGAAAACAAAATTACCTCTAACGTCTCTATTACTTACGAAATAAGATAGTACTTGCTTTTTCTTCGAGTTTATAGTAGTATTAAAGAACCCCGAAGGCGGGGTTTTTTAGTAAAAAATATTACAAAACTATGTCTAAACTAACTGAATATTTGAAAGAGACTAAGGGTGAATTAAAACATGTATCTTGGCCAACTAAAAAGCAGGCGATTACTTTTACTGCTTTGGTGGTTGTTTTTTCTTTATTAATGGCAGTCTTCCTGGGCGCTTTTGATTTTCTGTTTCTCCGAGCTCTTAATTTGTTCGTTTAAAAAATATGGCTAAACAAAATATACAAGACGGAAGAAATTGGTATGCGATCCACACTTACGCTGGTTATGAAAACGCGGTGGCTCGTAACCTTAAGCAACGTATTGATTCATTAAACATGAACGATCGTATTTTTGATGTGATTGTTCCAGTTGAGAAGAAGATTAAAGTTAAGGGCGGTAAAAGAGTAGAGGAGGAAGAAAAGATTTACCCAGGTTATGTTCTTGTAGACATGATCGTAACCGATGATTCCTGGTATGTAGTACGAAATACTCCGCGCGTAACTGGTTTCGTTGGTTCTGGAGTTTTTCCGGTGCCACTAAGCAAAGAGGAGGCAGATAATATCTTTAGCCGAATGAGTAATGCGACTGTAAAACACAATATTACTGTAGAAGTAGATGATGCAGTAGTGATAACTGATGGTCCATTCAAGGATTTGGAAGGTAAGGTGAGTGAGATTGATGGTGAACGTGGTAAGGTAAAGGTATTAGTATTAATGTTCGGCCGAGAAACCTCAGTTGAACTTGATATGTTGCAGATTCGTCGAATTTAAGGTAGTTTATTAAGGTCTGATTAGCTTCTAAATCAGGGAAATTAAAATAATCAAATGGCAAAGAAAATAACTAAAAAATTAAAGCTTCAGATTCCAGCCGGTAAGGCGAATCCAGCACCACCAGTTGGTCCGGCGCTTGGTCAGGCGGGTGTAAACATTGGTGACTTCGTTCAGAAGTTCAATGCGGCAACCGTAAAAATGATGGGCGATATTGTGCCAGTAGAAATTACTGTGTACGAAGATCGTTCTTATGATTTTAAACTAAAAACCCCTCCAGCAACCGGTCTTATTCTAAAGGCCGCTGGTGTAGAGGCTGGTTCTGGTAAACAATTAGTTAAGAAAGCTGGTTCTATAACCCGTGCGCAAGTAAAAGCGATTGCGGAAAAGAAAATGGCCGATCTTAACGCTAATGACATCAATGCAGCGATGAAGATCATTGAAGGTTCATGCCGTTCAATGGGTATTGAAGTTAAGGGCTAATCTATCTCTCTAATACAAGAAACTGATACTCTAAACCGGTATCAGTTTTTTTGTTCTCGGTTGAAATTACTTTTTTAAACTGTTCGTAAGTAGGGAAGAAAGCGTCACCATCTTTTTCTTCATTAATCACAGTCAAATATAGACGATCAGCCATCCCGATAGTTTCTTTATAAATCTCTGCACCGCCGATAATAAATATTTCTGTATCTACCATGCTGGCTATACCAATCGCTTCGCTTACGGAATCAGTTACTTGCACTCCAGCTGGTTTAAAATTTGAATTGCGAGTAATCACAATGTTCGTGCGGTTGGGTAGGGGTTTACCAATAGACTCGAAAGTCTTACGTCCCATAATTACTGGGTGGTTAGAGGTTAATTCCTTGAATCTCTTTAGATCATCAGAAATCCTCCAGATCAGTTGATTTTTGTTTCCCAGAACTAGATTCCGTCCAATAGCAGCGATGATGTTTAGCATTTAAAATCAGCTTTTAGCTTCTTAATATCACCCTTTAGAATTAACTCACTCTCTTCTTTTTTCTCGCGTTTGAAGCCCTCAATGATATCAGCTTTGTGGTATTTACTCTTGCGAGCCTGTACCGGTTCGCTTAATTCTTCAAAGACAATTTGGCAAAGGCGTTCACCTGGGTAAAGGCGGACAGTTTGCGATTTGGTATTGTTGCGAATTGGCAAAGTGAGTTGGCCCTCATAACCAGAGTCAATAATTCCAGTTAGATCGAGTGATAATCCTTTGCGGTTAGTTGAGGAACGAGGGTAGAGAACAGCCATTAAATCATCTGGTACCTTGATTGACTCGAGGGTGCAAACCAAAACATATTCACCAGGCAACAGATCAAAAAATTGTCCTTGCTCGAGTTCTACAATATCAAAATGATGTGACTCTGCTTTATCAAAATGGGTAACTTCTAGAATCTCACGGCCTTTGTCGGTTACATGCCAAACTTTTGGAATCATAAAAGTAAAACCTAGACGTAAGTCCACGGCGTGTTCCTGAAGTTGAAATTGGTCTAAGTGAGGTGAGAAAGAGATATTACCTTTTTTAACTCTTTCTAGAATTTGATTTTTAGTAATAATGGCCATATTTTTATAAAACTATTTTAATACCTTTAATTGCTTCCATTGGTTGATATTGACCCATTATATCGTTACTAATTTCTTCTACAAGCTCTCGATCTCTTTTTTCGGCTCTATCATAAGTGTTAGCCGGTAAATGAAGTTCGATTTTGTTTTGAATGCTATTTCTGGAAATAACCTCTTTTGCTGCTTCGTAGTGAATATCGTAGATGTGGGCGTTAGATATCGTGTGGGTGTAGACACCAGGTTTTACACCTAATTTTTGAGACAAGATACATTGTAGTAAGGCGAAACCAGCAACGTCGGCTGGCATACCCAACATCATGTCGTTTGAACGCACAATATTATGTAAGTGTAATTTGCCACCGATAATGTTTACGGTGAAAGTGTAGGGACAGGGAACGTTTTTCTTTACTGCACCACCCAAGCCGTCGCTTGCTGGATCCCAGGTAACAACTACACCATGTCGCGAACTTGGGTCTTTTTGTAATAATTCAACGAGTAATCCAAGTTGATCTCGGCCAAAATGTTTTCGCCAGCGGTAGCCATAAGCGACGGTTACAACATCACCTGGATTGGTAAAATCATCCCAAATCTTAGTAAAGTCGCGCAGGAACTCTTCTGGTTTTCTCCCTCCGGAGATAAACCAGCACTGCTCAGCGACGAACATTTTAATCGGTATTTTGCGTAAAGACAAAACAGGGAAGCCGTCTTTTTCGATGTCTAAAGAAAAGGTTAGACCTGGTATAGCTTTGGTCTTATGTCCGGTCCTTTTGTTTTCTTCTTCAATACCATTTTCTATAATACTTTTTAGGAGATTTTTATAGATTTCGTCAAACTTGTTCATGGTATGCTAATTGTATATAATCAATTTAACTAATGCAATGGAAATAAACCCACCGATTAAATATCCGTATTTACCAGAAGGAAGAGGTATAAAATATGTAGAAGCTTCGAATCCTTTCATGATTGAAGCTAAAACTTTTATGGAAGCACATTCTACAGATAGACTTCATAAAACTGGCTCGGTGGTAGTAAAAGATGGAAAGATCATTGGCTATGGAGCTAATCAGTCTCGTCTCAAGAGTAAGAAGTTTTTTGATTTGCATATGAGGGGGTGGTGTCTGCGTCGTAAATTGAAAGTAGCTTCGGGTACACATTATTGGCTTTGTCCTGGCTGTTCACCTTGTAGCTCTCATTCCGAACAAAGGGCTGTACGTGATGCTATAAAAAATGGTCATAACACAAAAGGTGCCGATTTGTATCTCTACGGACATTGGTGGTGTTGTAAGCCATGCTGGGATAAAATGATTAAAGAGGGTATTAATAATGTGTATCTTCTGAAGGGTAGTGAGACTTTATTCGGCCGATAATCCATAAAGAAATGAAAAAGGGAAAATTCATAGTTTTAGACAGCGGAGAGGGAGCGGGAAAGACTTTGCAGTTAGATAAAGCTAGAGAATTTTTTGGCGATAAAATATTGGTCACTCGTGAACCTGGTGGTTCTAAATACGCCGAACAGATTCGGGAATTAATTCTACACTCGACTTATTCTGGACAGGCCGACGCTAAAACTCTGTTTTCTTTATTTTGGGCGGCTCGTGCAGATCATCTAGATAAAACGATTAAGCCAGCTTTGTTAGAGGGCAAGACAGTTATAACAGATCGTTTTGATTCATCAACTTATGCCTATCAGATTATTGCCCAAGGAGCGATTGAGTTAAAAGATTTATTTTGGAAAATGCGCGACGTTTATTTGGGGAAGTTTAAACCAGATTTATATATTTATCTAGATGTAGACCCAAAGATTGGCCTGGCTCGCAAAAGTAATCAAGGTCCATCAGAGCTGAATCATTTTGAAGCTAGGACGCTAGCTTTTCATCAAAGGCAAAGAAAAGGAATTAAGGAATTTATTAAAAAAGTACCGCATACAGTAATTGATGCTAGTCAGTCGATCGAAGACGTCTGGGCCGATTTTAAAAAAGTTTTAGAAAAAGAAATAAACTAATATGAAAGACAAACAAATTGAAAAACTAATTAAGGCCGAGGAGAAAAGACAGAAGGAGGTGATTAATTTGATTCCGTCAGAGAACTATGTGTCCAAAGATGTACTTACAGCACTGGGTAGTATTTTTGATAATAAATATGCCGAAGGGTATCCGCACGCGAGATATTATGGTGGGCAAACTTATACCGATAAACTTGAAGATTTGTGTCGTGAGCGGGCTTTAAAACTTTTTAAATTGTCTTCTAGTGAATGGGCGGTGAATGTCCAGCCACACTCTGGCTCGCCAGCTAACTTGGCGGTTTATTTAGCACTGGTTCCAATCAAAGGAAAAGTGATGGGTATGGCGCTTACCGCCGGTGGCCACCTAACTCACGGTCAAAAGGTTTCGATCACTGGTAAGGCTTGGGAGTCAGTTTCATACGGCGTGGATCCAAAAACTGAAGTAATCGACTATGAAGAATTAAAAAAACAGGCCATAGCCGAAAAACCAGATATTATAGTGGCGGGTTTTACGGCTTATCCACGCGTGGTGAACTTTAAAAAGATGAGAGAGATTGCCGATGCTTGTGGCGCGTATTTGATGGTAGATATGTCGCACTTTGCCGGCTTGGTAGCGGGTGAGGCTTACCCAAGTCCATTTGAATATGCCGATGTGGTAACTACTACTACCCATAAAACTTTACGCGGACCACGTAGTGCTATGATCTTTTCTAGAATTAATCAAACTAAACTAAATGCAAAAGGAGAGAGGGTTAGTATTTCATCGTTAATTGATAAAGCTGTGTTTCCAGGTCTTCAGGGTGGTCCACATATGGGACAGATTGCGGCCGTCGCAGTAGCTTTAAAAGAAGACGCAGCTCCAGTCTTTAAAAAATATGCTAAACAGGTGATTAAAAATGCTCAGGCTTTAGCGCACGAACTTAAAGCACTTGGCTGGCATGTGATTTCTGGTGGTACAGATTCACACTTGGTGCTCGTTGATACTTGGATGAATGGCCAAGGTTTGCCTGGCAAAGAAGCTGAGGCCCGCCTCGAAAAAGCAGGAATTATTTGCAATAAAAATACGATCCCGGGCGAGTCTCGTAGTCCATTTGACCCGTCTGGTATTCGTCTTGGTTCTCCGGCGGAAACAACTCGTGGTAAGAAAGAGAAAGATTTTAAAAAGATTGCCCAGACGATTGATAAGGTGTTAAGAAAATAGATGATTTTAAAAGTTAAGAAACTTCATCCAGACGCTATTATTCCAAAGTATGCTCATTTTGATGACGCTGGTTTCGATTTATTTGCTCTAGAAGATACTGTAATTAAAGCTGGGGAACGTGGTGTGGTGAAAACTGGATTGGCAATGGAAATACCAACTGGTTATGTTGGATTAATCTGGGATAAAAGCGGTGTTGCTTTAAAGCATGGAATAAAAACTTTGGGTGGTGTTATAGACTCTACTTACCGAGGTGAATCTCTTCTGGCAATGATAAATCTAAGTAAAGAGGATTATATTTTCCAGAAAGGTCACAAAGTAGCTCAGATGATTATTCAAAAAAAAGAAACAGTCGAATTTCAAGAGGTTCAAGAGCTTAATGAGACTAAAAGAGGAGAGGGTGGGTTTGGTAGTACTGGGAAGTAAGGTGGAACCTCGGTCTGGTTATACACAGTAAGAAATTAGACAGGATTTTTTGGCTGTGATAGGTTGCCGGCCATGAAATATTTAATAATTTTGTTGAGCTTGTTTGTTTTTAGTTTTGCTAAAGCAGAGACGGTGGTGACTGAGACTCTTATTTCAACGGATACTATTTGGACGAAAAGTAATTCACCATATTTAATCAATGGCTCGGTGACGGTCGAGGTTGGAGCAACGCTTACGATCGAGTCCGGTGCGGAAGTTGTTGTAGATGATAATCAGTATTTTGAAGTGTATGGTAAATTGATTATCGCCGGTAATGAGACTGACAGAGTAAAGATTAGTTCGACTGATCCCGAAGCTGTCTTTTGGGGTGGAATTGATATTTGGGAAGGTGGTAGTTATGTGATCAGTTATGCAGACATATCGGACTCTTGGGATACTATCAATTCGGTACAAGGTACGGGGGTAATTACTAATACTAATTTTAAAAATATTCACAACGGCGTTTATCTTGAAGATGGCGCCGTTTCTTTTAGTCGGTCTAGTTTTGACGGTGTTGAAACCGACGCGATTAATGTAAAGAATAGTTTGGTTGAAATTCAGGATTCTGTTTTTACAAAAATTAAAAGTACGGCCGTAAATCTTTTATGGTCTTCTAATTTACGTATAAGTAGTTCGACGATTGATAATGCGGTAATCGGTGTAGATGCGCGCGACCAAAGTGTGGTAGATATTAATAACCTTACAATCATCAAGCCGTTATTAGCTCTCGAAGCTTTAGAGGGTAGTACTATCAATATCTCTAATTCTAGTATTTTAGACGCTTATGGTCGCGAAGCAATTAGTATTTATGGTGGAAGTGAATTAAAATTTATAAAAACTGCGATTATTGGTTCATCAGCCAAGAGGCTAATTTCTTTTTTGGGGTCAAAAGGGGAAATTGTTGACGCTGTAATTGATGGTGGGATTGAGGCTTCAGTTCGTAACGCCAGCTCTGACGTCACTATCTCAAATAGCGCAATTGTAAATTATGAAGGCCTGGCGGTTTATAGTTCTGTATCAATGAAGGCGGTTGGTAATTGGTGGGGAACGATCGATGGCCCTGGTGATAAAGTCTCTATGCTTGTTGATGTTAAGCCTTGGTTGTTGATCGATCCACGCTTGGTTTCTGTTCGTACACCAGTTATTTTAATTCCTGGTATTTTATCTAGTTATCTGAGTCAGGATGATGGAGACAGGACTGAAGTGTGGGTAAATTTAGTAAAAGCCCTAAGTTCTCCAACTGATAATTATCTGGACGTTTTGAAATTAAAAGAAGACGGGACCATTAAATCAGATAGTCCTAATATAATTGCGAGTGATATTATTAGAAAAGTCTCAAAAAATGACTTCTTTTCTGGTTTGATCGGTGAATTAAATGATACCGGCTATATTGAAGGTCAAGATTTATTTGTTTTTCCGTATGATTGGCGTTTAGATATAGTGGATAATAAACTAACAGAAAAGATTGATGATGTTTTACAGAAAACTGGCGCCGATAAAGTAGATATTGTGGCTCATAGTATGGGTGGGTTAGTTACAAAATCTTACTTAAGAAAATTTGGTGGCGATAAGATTCGAAAATTTATCGATATTGGAACACCGCACCTTGGTTCACCTAATGCCTTTCAGGTTTTGTTTTTTGGTGACAATCTTAATATTAAAGTCGGCCCTTTTGGTTTGAATCCGGATAAGATTAAGGAAATTTCGCAAAACATGATTTCGGCCTATCAACTTTTACCTTTACCAGAACACCCATATTATTTAAATGATATGGGTGATTTTGATAATAATAAGATAAGAGGAAAATTGTCTTACGAACAAACCCAAGAGCTTATGAAAAACATTGGCTTGAATAAAAATATTTTAGGTATTACTCCAGATAAGCAAGAAGAGATTAAGTTAGTTAATCCAATCGAATATGGTGTAAAAACTTACAATATTGTCAGTTGCGGTCGGCCAACTATAGGTAAGTTTTTTATGTTAGGTAAACAAGGGGATGATGATCCTGGTTATGATGTGGCGTATATTTCGGGCGATGGGACAGTCCCGCAGGAAAGCGCCGAATATTTATTGGCTGACCAAGTTTATTATGTAAGAAACGTGATCCATGCCCAAATGCCAAGTGCTCATGGTATACGTCAGTTAATTGCTTCGACTCTGGTTAACAATGAGGATTATTTCGATCTGAATGCTTACCCAAATTTATCGACGAATAATAATGATTGCAATTTACCATCAGGTACGATGATTGGGATACATAGTCCAGTTGATATACATATTTACGATGAGGCTGGAAACCATGTAGGACCAAACCAAAATGGTGACATTGAGTCTGATTTACCAGAGGTTATATATGATGTTTTGGGTAAAAATAAATTTGTCTTTCTGCCAGAGGGGAATTATTATCGAATAATTTTAAAAGCTACCGGTTTGGGTACTTTTAGTGCCCATCAGAAAGAGATTGTTGATGGTAAAGTGGTGGAAACAGAATATTTTGCAGATGTGCCAATCAAGGCGTTGGGAGAAGAATTTGATTTAGATAATCTAACACCAACCGCTACTACTACGGGTGATGTGCTCGATGATAAAATTAAACCAGAATTTGTTTTGAGCGTGGATCCGATTACTTTTAAGTTGGAAGTAAAAGCGACAGACAATTTATCTAAAGCCACTGTGTCGGTGGAGGGGAATACTTACATAGCAAGAGATGCTTATGGCAACTTTTCCACTATGATTGTAGACGGGAAAAAAGAAAGCGAGATTAAACTTACATACCTCGTCCGCTTCCCGGAAGTTTCAGGTAGTAAGGTGGTGGAGTTGATGTTTAATCGAGTATTAGATAAACAAGGCAGACTACAAATGTTTAAGCAAATGATAAAGCAAGATGGTGTGGCTACGAATTACAACTATACTGATAATCAGTTTAAAACCCTTAAAGTATTGCAATTCCTAACCCAAAACGGCAAAGTTGTGCTATGATGCGCTCATGAAATCGGCATATGACGTGGTTGTGATAGGTGGTGGGCCAGCGGGTCTAATGGCGGCTGGGCAGGCGGCTAGTGATGGTGCGCGGGTTTTGCTTCTAGAAAAAAACGAGATTCTAGGCAAGAAATTGCTTATTTCTGGTGGCGGTCGCTGTAATGTGACTAATGCCAACCCTGATCATCGTAATTTTGTCTCTCAATACGGTCCAAAAGGTAAATTTCTTTTTACTCCTTTCTCTAAGTTTGGCGTGCCAGAGACTTTGGAATTTTTTCACAATCTAGGAGTGCAGACAAAAGTAGAGAATAATTTTCGAGTTTTTCCGGTGACCGATAAAAGTGAAGATGTGCTAAATGCTTTGGTAAAGTTTGCCACCAAGCATAAAGTTGAATTCAAAATTGGAGCTGAAGTGTCTGAAATAAAAAAAGTAAAAGATAAGATTAAATCTGTAAAACTAAAGGGTGGGGAGGTTATTGAGGCAAAATCTTTTATTCTTTGCGCGGGTGGTAAAAGCCGTCCAGAGACTGGCTCGACGGGGGATGGTTTTTCTTGGTTGAAAGATTTGGGACACAAGGTGGTAGATTCAAACCCGGCTTTAGTGCCAATCAAGATCAAAGAAAGTTGGATTGCCGAACTGGCTGGAATTGCGGTAGATAAGGCTGGTATTTCAGTGTGGACCTGTGATAAAAGTGGCGGTAAGGAGGTGTGGGGTAAGGTACTAAATAAGACTGGGCGATTTCTTTTTACTCATGTGGGTCTGACCGGCCCGACGATTTTGAATATGAGTAAAAGCATTGGTGAATTTTTGGATTATAGTGAAGTGAAAGTGGCGATCGATTTTTACCCAGGGGTTGGGTTGGACAAGATGCATGAATCGGTCTTGAAAACTTTTGAAAGCAATTTGAATAAGAAAGTAAAAAATTTAGTTTTTCCCGAAATCCCAACTAAAGTTTATGAGATTATGCTTCGACAGTTGGAAATCGATGGGGAATGGATGGTGAATGAATTATTGCGCGAAATGCGTTTTGCTTTGATCGAGAAATTTAAGAGATTTGAAATGACAGTAGAAAGTTTACTCGGCTTGGATAAAGCTGTTGTCACGAGCGGGGGATTAGACCTTTCCGAGGTGGATTTTAAAAATATGTGCTCTACTATTTTCGACAACCTCTATTTTGCCGGCGATATTCTAGACTTCGACCGTCCGTCCGGTGGCTTCTCGCTTCAAATCTGTTGGACTACTGGCTATGTGGCAGGTAAGTCTGCATCTAAATAGCTGAATAATGCGTTTTGGGGACTTTTTTGCTATGATGAAAACACTTTATGATTAAAACTTATATCGAAAATTTAATAAAGGAAGCATTGGGAAAAATCGGCGTAGAAGCAAAAGATATACCAGATTTTTCAGTGGAGCATCCAGACGAGCTTTCACATGGTGACTATGCTACTAATGTAGCGTTGATCTTGGCGAGAAAACTAAAGACTAATCCGGTAGAGTTTGCGAATAAATTGGTTGAGGTCCTTCGACAAGCTCAGGACAACCAAAACATTCAGAAAGTTTCGGTTGCTGGACCTGGTTTTATTAACTTTTCTTTGACCCCTGAATTTTTTGCAAATCAGACCAAGGAAATTTTGAAGAAAGGGAAGAAATACGGACGAAGTAAGATAGGAGGAAAGAAAAAAGTGATTGTGGAATATTCTTCGCCAAATATTGCCAAGCCTTTTACGATTGGTCACTTACGCTCTACAATTATTGGTGATGCCTTAGCGAACATTCTCGATTTTCAGGGCTATAAAATTATTCGTGATAATCACTTGGGTGATTGGGGAACACAGTTCGGTAAATTAATCGTGGCGATCAAGAAATGGTCGTCTCTCGAAGCAATTGAAAAGTCCGAAAAACCGATTAAAGATCTGGTGGATTTGTATGTGAAATTTCACGATGAGGCTGAAAAAGACAACACTTTAGAAAATGAAGGCCGGGCTTGGTTTACTAAATTAGAAAAGGGCGATAAAGAAGCAAAAAAGATTTGGAAAACTTGTGTAAAGCTGTCACTAAAAGAGTTTGAAAGAGTTTACAAAGTCTTGGGTGTTAAATTCAATACTGCCTATGGTGAAAGTTTTTTTGAAGATAAAATGGCCGAAGTTATTGAAGATGTAAAGAAGGTGGGGATTGCTCGCGAAAGCGAAGGCGCTTATTTAGTTTTCTTTGATCAAGAAAATAAGGAAAAAGAAAAATACCCACCACTAATGCTGTTGAAAAGTGACGGCTCTTCACTGTATGCCTTGCGTGATTTGGCAGCCGATAAATGGCGCAAGAAAAAGTATGGCAAAGATACGGTCATTATAAATGAAGTGGGTATGGAGCAAAGCTTGCAATTCAAACAGCTTTTTGAAACCGAGAAACTTCTTGGTTATGTAAAAGAAGGGGAACGTGTGCATGTTGGCCATGGTTTATACCGTTTCGCAGAAGGTAAAATGAGTACTCGAAAGGGTAATGTGATCTGGTTGGACGATGTAATCAACGAAGCTATTTCCCGAGCTGGTGAAGTTAATAAAGAATCAGCTGAAATTGTAGCTATCGGCGCAATCAAATTTAATGATCTAAAGCGAGAATCAAAAGGAGATATTAATTTTAGTTGGGATGAAATTTTAAATCTTAAGGGTGATTCTGGTCCGTACCTACAATATTCTTGTGTACGTGCAGCAGCTATCTTGCAGAAAGCCAAAGAAGAAAAAGTCCCCACTTCGCTAAAGCTACGCGAGACAAGTGAAATTTATAATCTAGAGAAAGTTTTGTATAGATTTCCAGAGGTAGTAGAAAGAGCAGGGAAAGAGTACGCACCACATCATCTGGCTTTGTATTTAACCCAGTTGGCAAGTGAATTTAGTACTTTTTATGCACAAGGTAAGATTGTCGATAAGACTGATGCTAATTCTCCATATAAAGTCGCTCTAACTGGTGCTTTCCTAAATATTATGCAGAATGGTCTAACTCTCCTTGGTATAAAGGTGCCAAAACGCATGTAAAATGCTAAGATAGTCTTAATTATGCGAGCCAAGAAAGAAGAACAGGTTTTAGCCTTTTGGCAAGAAAAGGAAATATTTAAAAAGAGTCTAGAAAAAAACGCTCCAGCTGGTGAGTATGTTTTTTACGATGGTCCACCTTTTGCGACTGGTACTCCACACTATGGGCATATTTTGGCTGGTACAATAAAAGATTTTATTGGTCGTTATCAGGTAATGCAGGGCAAACACGTTCCTCGTCGCTGGGGTTGGGATTGTCATGGTTTGCCGGTAGAGAATATCGTCGAAAAGGAATTAAATCTTAAATCCAAAAAAGATATCGAAGATTACGGTATTGAGAAATTCAACGAAACAGCTCGTAAAAGCGTGATGGCCTATGTAGATGATTGGAAGAAAATCGTCCCACGTCTCGGCCGTTTTGTGGATATGGAAAATTCCTACAAGACGATGGATCCAACTTTCACCGAAAGCGTCTGGTGGGTTTTTAATCAACTAAATAAAAAAGGTTTAGTTTATGAAGGTTTCAAATCGATGCAGCTTTGTCCTCGCTGCGAAACAACTCTTTCTAATTTTGAGGTGAATTTGGGCTATAAAGATATTACTGATATCTCTGTTTACGTAAAATTTGCCGTAGTTAACGAACCAAATACTTATTTTGTGGCTTGGACCACGACTCCTTGGACTTTACCGGGAAATGTTGCTTTGGCTGTTGGTCCAGACATTGATTATGTAAAGATTCAAGTTATGCCTTCAAGCGATCAATTGATCTTGGCTAAATCCAGACTCTCTACTATTAAAGATAATTACGCGATCGTTCAAGAGTTTAAGGGAAGTGAACTAGTCGGTAAATCTTATAAGCCGGTTTTTGATTATTATAATAACCCAAAGACCAAGAATATCGAGAATGCTTTCAAGGTCTATTCGGCCGTTTTTGTTACAACTGAAGACGGTACTGGTATTGTACATATTGCTCCAGCTTTCGGTGATGATGATATGAAGCTAGGTAAAGAAAATAATTTACCTTTTATTCAGCATGTTGGTACAAATGGCAAGTTTAAGGACGAAGTAAAAGATTTTGCTGGTCAGGATGTAAAACCAAAAGAAGATCATCAGAAAGCTGATGTGGAAATAATTAAAAATCTGGCGGGTAAGGGCGTCTTATTTGCTAAAGAAAAAATTGTTCACTCTTATCCTCACTGTTGGCGTTGCGAGACTCCACTTTTGAATTACGCGGCCTCCTCTTGGTTTGTCGAAGTAACTAAATTCCGTGATAAATTAGTCTCAGCTAATCAGAAAATTAACTGGGTACCAGCTGATATCCGTGATGGTCGCTTTGGTAAATGGCTAGAGGGTGCGCGCGATTGGGCAATTTCTCGTTCCCGTTTTTGGGGTGCGCCATTACCGGTTTGGCGTTGTGATAAATGTCAAAAGAAAGAATTCATTTCTTCGGTAGAAGAAATCAAAAAGCGTACTGGCGGTCGGAATAAATTCCTGGTTGTGCGTCATGGTGAAGCCGAAAATAATGTCCTAGGAATAATTAGTTCTGATCCAAAGAAATCACATCATTTAACCGAGAAGGGTAGACAACAGGTGATAGAAACCGCGGAAAAACTTAAAGGTAAAAAAATTGACCTAATTTACGTTTCGCCGTTTTTGCGCACCCAAGAGACAGCTCAGATTATTGCGGATAAAATTGGTCTAACCAAAGACAAGATAATTACAGATGACAGGCTGCACGAGATTTACTGTGGCGAACTAGAAGGTAAGCTTGATGTGGAATACCAGAAATTTTTTGGCTCACGTTTAGAGAAATTCACCAAAACACCTGTGGGTGGTGAAAATCATATGGATGTAAAGCGCCGAATGGCCGAATGTCTTTATGATATAAATGCCAAAAATCTTGGGAAGAATATTTTGATTGTGACACACAATACTCCAGCTTGGTTAATGTTTGCTGGCGCTTTCGGTCTTACTCCAGAACAGGCGATCGAATATCGTCATGAAGCTCACGATTTTCTAAAGAATTCGGAGGTGAAGGAATTAGATTTTTCTCCAATTCCACACGATGCGAATTATGAATTAGATTTACATAGACCATATATAGATCAGATTACTTTTGCTTGTAACTGTGCCGACAAGGGAGCGATGAAGCGAGTTCCAGAAGTCTTTGATTGTTGGTTTGAATCTGGCTCCATGCCTTATGGTCAGAATCATTATCCATTTGAAAACCTAGAAAAGTTTAATCCTGACCCTGGCTTCTTTAAAAAGTCAGTTGGTTTCCCAGCTGAATTTATTGCTGAAGGCTTGGATCAAACTCGAGGCTGGTTTTACTCTATGTTGGTCTTATCGGTTGGTTTGTTTGGTAAACCAGCGTATCAAAATGTGGTGGTAAATGGCCTGGTGTTGGCTGAGGACGGTAAGAAAATGTCCAAGAGTTTGAAGAACTATCCAGACCCGATGCTTGTGGTAGATAAATACGGCGCCGATGCAATTCGTTATTATCTATTATCTTCACCAGTCGTTAAAGCTGAAGATTTATGTTTTAGTGAGGCGGGTGTAGACGAGGTTCAAAAAAAGGTGATCGCTCGTCTAGACAACGTGTACTCTTTTTACGAGATGTATGGCCAGAATAAGTCGGCGCCAGTAAAAAACTTTGTACCGACTACCACTAATATTTTGGATCGCTGGATAATTGCTCGTCTGAATAAAACTATTCGTGAAGTAACTGTAGCCATGAATAAATATGAATTAGACCGAGCCACCAGACCGATCGGTGATTTAGTTGAAGATCTATCAACTTGGTATTTGCGTCGCTCACGTGATCGATTCAAGTCAGACGATTTAAAAGATCGTACTCAGGCTATGGAAACAACTCGTTATGTGTTAGAAGAAATGTCTAAGTTGATCGCTCCGTCCATGCCTTTCTACGCTGAAGAGCTTTATCAAAAAGTGAAATGCTTATCGAGCGAAGAAAGTGTTCATTTAGCTAGCTGGCCAGAGGTGGTGACAGAGACCCCAGAGGAAGAAAAGTTAATAGCTGAGATGGCGGAAGTGCGTAAAATGGTTACTTTTGGCTTGGAGGCCCGTTCAAAAGCTAATATTAAAGTTCGCCAGCCACTAGCGCAAATAAAAGTTAAAACCAATAATTTGGGTGCGTATTCGGCAGTTATCGCGGAAGAATTAAACGTTAAAGAAGTATTGTTTGATGCTAACCTAGCTACATCCGTAGAGCTTGATCTGAATATTACTCCAGAACTTAAGGCTGAAGGCCAAGCGCGCGAATTGATCCGTTCGATTCAGGAATTGCGAAAACAAGAGAAATTGAATCCAGGCGACGCGGTATCTTTAAAAGTTAAGACCAATGCTTCAGGCCAGGATTTGATCCGTAAATTTGAAACAGAGATAAGACGCACCACTTTAGTGCGGGCGGTTACTTTTGGAGAGGTGATAGAGGGTATGAAACTAAACATAGACGGTTTAGATTTTGAATTAAAGATTGTACGCTAAATGCATACGGTTTACACAACCGAAGGTTTTGTTCTAAAGAGTCTAAATTTTGGTGAAGCCAATAAATGCTATTTTATTTTGACCAAAGATTTCGGCTTGGTTAAGGCGACCGCTCAGGGTGTGCGACTTTTGAAATCGAAACTTCGCTATAATTTGGACGATCTTTCTGCAGTTCAAATATCAATGGTTCGTGGTAAAGATATTTGGCGTATCACTTCAGCTCATGCCAAAACCAAATTGAATCATCCCATAATTCTGCCAATTTTTTCTTTATTACTGAGGTTGCTTCACGGTGAAGAGAGAAATGATTTTCTATACGAGACAATCAAAGAGGGGATAAGCTTTCTAGACTCACAAAAGCTTTCGTCAGAACAACTATCTAATCTGGAGTGTATTTTAGCTTTACGTATTCTTTCCAGTCTCGGTTACATTGGAAATTTGGGTGACTTCAACAAATTTACCGAATCACCATATTTCACTGTGGAGCTTCTTTCCACTATGTCTGCTATTAAAACCAGGGCAATTTTGGAGATTAATCGCTCACTCAAAGAGACTCAGCTCTAAAACGAGGTTAAACCTCGTCGGAGCCTTGTAATATTTCACTTTTTTGCTAAGGAGACGCCGTTGTAAAAAGTGTGTTATAATTTACCTCATGTACGACGATCCTAAAAGTAAAATTGGGCAATTAGAAAAAGTGCTAAATGCTCGCGAAGATAAAGTGTCTAAGAAGGCAAAAGTACGTCATGAATTACATGCTCATGAAAGTACGGTGCCGGGTGAATGGGATAACAGTGAATTTGCTGTCAGTGATGAAGAGATTGATAATAACTTAGGAGCAAACGAAGCCAAGAAAATGTCTTTAGCAATTAAAATATTGTACGGTTCACTTGGTTTTTTTATTCTAGCGATTTTAATTGTCATAATTAAATTTACATTTGGTGGCAATATTGTGTCTGGAGACAATATAGAAGTAAATGTTAAAGCACCTATTTCTGTGGCTGGTGGGGAAATGTTGCCAATAGAAATCGAGGTGGTCAATGAAAATAGTGTTACCTTGCTTGGTACAGATCTTGGTGTAACTTATCCGATTGGGGCAATGCAGGCGAATGATATTTCGGCTCCAGCTAAACGCGAGCAGATTTTCTTGGGCGATATTGCTCCGGGGGATAGTGTTTTTAAAAATCTAAAGGTTTATCTGTTTGGTTCTGAGAATGAGAAGAAAGAGATTAAGCTAACTTTGGAATATAAAGTGACTGGGTCTAACTCTTTATTTAATAAAACTAAAAACGTTAGCGTTCTAGTTACTTCAGCTCCAGCCTCGGTAGTGGTGACTGGACCAACAGAAGTAAATACTAATCAGTCGGTGAATTATAAAGTAGAGGTTATTTCCAACTCTACCTCAGTGATTAAAAATTTGTTACTTAAAGTGGATTATCCTTTTGGCTTTGCTTTTGGCGATTCTGACCCAGGAACTTATGCTAACAAAAATAACCTTTGGTTGATTGGTGATTTGGCTCCTGGCGATAAACGTACAATCAATATTTACGGCACAGTCACTGGCCAAGAGGGAGAGGAAAGGGGATTTAATTTCAACTTAGGTACTCGGTCAGCCACAGACAATACAGTAATTGCCACTCCGCTTTCAACGGCTTTTTCTTCAGTTACTATTCGTCGGCCTTTTGTTAGTGCGGATGTTTTCTTTAATGGTAATAATAGCGATTCTTATGTTGCTCAAGCTGGTCAGAAAGTGGAGACGGTTATCAAGTGGCGCAATAATCTACCTTATCCAGTAACCGATGTGTCTATCGCTGTAAAATTGAACGGCAATGCTATCGATAAATCCGGAGTTCAAATCGATGGTGGTTTCTATCGTTCGTATGACAATACAATTATTTTCGATAAAACCACAGACAAAACTTTTGCTAGTTTAGAGCCTGGTCAGTCTGGTGAGAGTAAGTTTAATTTAAAAAGCTTTGATCTTGGTTCGATCACTGGTACCACCTTAAGTAGCCCAAGTATTTATTTAGATATAAATGTACAAGGTAAAACTGTGAATAGTGGTGGTAAAGTAGAAAATGTTTCGTTTGCTGACGCTCGTACTATTAAATTGACAACAAATCCGAGACTCTCGGTTAAATCTTTGTACTACATTGGTCCATTTAAAAACTTTGGCCCAATTCCACCACGCGCCGATCAAGAAACAACCTATACTATAGTTTGGACGGTTACTAATCCTTTAAACCCAATTTCTGGTACCAGGGTAGTGGGAACCTTACCTACCTACATGACTTGGATCGGCCAAGTTAGTCCTGCCTCAGAAAAAGTAGATTATGATCAAAATTCTCGTCAGGTGGTTTGGAGCCTTGGTAATATTCCAGCTGGAGCGGGTATTTTCTCTCCCGCTCGCGAGGTGGCTTTCCAAGTGGCAATCAGACCAAGCGTTACCCAGATTGGTTCAGCACCAAGTTTGCTTAATAATATCAATTTAAGCGCTCGTGATAATTTTACAACAAGTAATTTATCTCAATCTGTGGATTCGGTTAGTACCAGCCTAAGTAATGATCCGTATTTCCAGGCTGATAACGATAGGGTGTTAAAATAGTTGTGATTTTCCTCTGAATCTATATACTATTCTTATGACCGAAAATAAAATGGAAAAGCTAATATCACTCTGTAAACGCCGAGGTTTTATCTACCAAGGTTCCGAGATTTACGGTGGCTTGTCTGGTACTTGGGACTATGCTCCTTTAGGTGTGACCCTAAAAAATAATATCCGTAATTTGTGGTGGAAGAAATTCGTAACTGATCGTGAAGATATGTATGGGGTGGATGCGGCAATCTTAATGAATCAAAGGGTATGGCAGGCTACTGGCCACGTGGGTGGTTTTTCTGATCCATTGGTTACTTGTGATAATTGTAAAAAACGTTTTCGCGCTGATAAGGTAGAAACTTACGACATGAAGACCAAGAAAGGTAAGTGCCCAGACTGTGCTAAAGGTAATCTCAGTGAACCAGTCCAGTTTAATATGATGTTTAAGACGAATGTGGGTGCTGTGCAAGATGACGCTTCTATTTCATATCTTCGACCGGAAACAGCTCAGGGTATGTTTGTAAACTATAAAAATATTGTCGATTCGTTCCATCCAAAATTACCATTTGGTATGGCTCAGGTTGGTAAAGCTTTTAGAAACGAAATAGCCCCACGTGATTTTACTTTTCGTTCTCGCGAGTTTGAACAAATGGAGATTGAGTATTTAGTAAATCCTAAAGATTGGTCGGCTACTTTCGAACATTTTCGCACAGAAATTATAGACTGGACTAAACAAATAGGTCTAAATCCAACACATGTTTACGAAAATGAAATTGGGGATGAGGATCGAGCTTTCTATTCAAAACGAACTATCGATTTTGAATTCGAATTTCCATTTGGTCGAAGCGAGCTTTATGGTTTAGCGTATCGAACCGATTACGACCTAAAGAAACACTCTGAATTTAGCGGGGTAGAGCTATCTTATCTAGATGAAGAGACTAAGGAAAAGTTTATTCCGCACTGTATTGAACCATCTTTTGGTTTAGATCGAACTGTCTTGGCGGTTTTATCTGATGCTTATATGGAGGATACGATGAGTGATGAAACGCGAGTTTATTTGAAATTTGCTCCAAGTGTGGCGCCGGTAAAAGTTGCGGTTTTCCCACTTCTCAAAAATAAACCAGTATTAGTAGAAAAAGCCGAGACTATCTATAAAGAATTACGGAAAGAAATTGGTGCTGTTATGTTTGATGATAATGGTAATGTAGGTAAACGCTATCGTCGTCAGGATGAAATCGGTACACCATATTGTGTGACTGTCGACTTTGATACAATTGAAAAAGATGACACGGTGACCGTTCGTGATCGTGATACCGGTGTACAAGCGCGGGTGGCAGTAAAGGATCTAGTCTCTTATTTAAAAGCTAAATTAAGCTAATTATGAATTATAAAAAGACGGTTTTAGAAAATGGCCTAAGGGTTATTACTGTGCCAATGAAAGATAGCCCGACAGTTACAGTCTTTGTGCTGGTTGAAGCTGGATCAAAATATGAGACGAAAGAGCAAAACGGCTTGTCGCACTTTCTTGAACATATGTGTTTTAAGGGTACGACTAATCGTCCCAAAAATTCAGATATTTCAACGGAGCTTGATTCAATCGGCGCAGTTTATAATGCGTTTACTGGGCAAGAATACACTGGTTATTACGCTAAGGCGGCTTATACGCATTTACCTAAAGTCTTAGATGTCGTTTCTGACATGTATCTGAATCCGATCTTTGATGAGAAGGAGATTGAGAAAGAGAAGGGGGTGATTACTGAAGAGGTGAACATGATAGAAGATCTGCCACAACATAAGGTGCAGTATCTATTGTTAGAGGTAATGTATGGTGATCAACCGGCTGGTTGGACTATTGTTGGTTCCAAAGAAAATATAAGATCTTTCAAGAAAACAGATTTCGTCGATTATCGAAATAGTTTGTATGTCGCGCCAGCCACCACTTTAATCGTGGCGGGTAATTTTGACGAAGGCAAGGTTTTGGATGAAGTAAAAAATATTTTCTCTGTTATGCCAAAATCTGTGAAGGGTGAAAAATTGTCGATTAAGGATAATCAGGATACCCCTAAGGTTGCAATCTTTAAAAAAGAAACAGATCAGACACACATCGCGCTTGGGCTGAGGACTTTTTCGGTGCATGATAAAAGGAATAAGATCATGGAATTACTTGTGGGTGTGCTCGACGCAGGTATGAGCTCTCGTTTATTTAAGAAATTACGTGATGAGTTGGGCGTCTGCTATTACGTCGGGGCAGGGCAAGAATCTATGACCGATCATGGGTTATTTAATATCAGTGCAGGTGTCGACAATAAGAGAGTAAAAGAGGTGGTTCAAGTTATTCTTGGAGAGTTGGGTAAACTTAAGACAGATTTGGTCTCTGAAGAAGAGCTAAATAAAGTGAAACAGAATTTGATTGGTAAAATGTATCTTAGTTTAGAAACCTCAAATTCTTTGGCAAACTTTTACGGCTTTCAGGAAATTATGAATGAAGAGATCAAGACCCCAGAGCAGGTGAAGGCGCAAATTGAATCCGTGACAGCAGAGCAAATAAAGGATTTAGCCAATGAAATCTTTATTGAAAAGAATTTAAACCTAGCCATCGTCGGTCGTTTCGAAGATAAGGCCGAGTTTGAGAGCTTGTTGAAGTTGTGATACCATTAAAGAATGGAAAAATCTGAAAATAAAAGAACGACAATGGTTATTAGCTCCGGAACCATTATTAGAACCATTTTGATTCTAGTGGTTGCTTATTTAATTTACCGCCTACTAGATCTTGTCTTGGTGGTGCTTACTGCTACGGTTATTGCTTCAGCCGTCGAGCCAATCATAAAATGGTGTGCCAAGTTTAAGATAAAGCGTATTTTTGCGGTGATAATGACGTATGTTTTTGTTGGCTCGGTCATGACCAGTTTACTTATTTTCTTTGTTCCACCAGTTTTAAATGATGCGACTGCCTTATTAAATAGTTCACCTAAATATCTAGAAACTTTAACACTTTGGAATCCTCTGAATCAGGTGGATAGTGGACCAGTTCAGGCTTTGTCTGGAACGGCCGTTAGTGGTATTAGCGAAGTTGTAAACCAGTTCAAGGATATTACTTCAAATATCTCTGATCGTTTTGTCACTGTTATCACAAACATTTTCGGAGGTGTGTTGTCTTTTGTTCTGATTATCGTTCTGTCTTTCTATTTAGCTGTTCAAGAGAAGGGAGTCGAGAATTTTTTGCGTATTATTACCCCAATGCGTCACGAGGCTTATGTGGTTGATCTCTGGTACCGTTCTCAAAAGAAAATTGGCTATTGGATGCAGGGTCAGTTATTGCTTGGTTTGCTAGTCGGTATTTTGGTTTATCTTGGCTTGACTATTTTAGGGGTACAAAATGCTCTAATTCTAGCTGTATTTGCTGGCGTGTTTGAAATTATCCCAATCTTTGGACCAATCATTGCCGCTATCCCAGCTATTCTTTTTGGTGTGGTAGATGGAGGTTTTACGACTGGTATCTTGGTACTTGGTTTATTTGTAATTATTCAACAGTTTGAAAATCACTTAATCTATCCTTTGGTGGTAAAGAAGATGGTAGGTGTTTCACCAATTTTAGTTATCTTAGCTCTAATTGTGGGTGCGAAATTAGCTGGTTTCCTTGGTATTATCTTGTCTGCACCACTTACTTCTATTTTGATGGAATTTATTGACGATATGCAGAAAGATAAACTCGCGCACCTTATCGACCATGCCTAAGAATTTTTATATCACGACTACTTTGCCTTATGTAAATTCCGACCCTCATGTTGGCTTTGCTTTAGAGGTTGTTCAAGCAGATGTTATTGCCCGTTACAAGAGAAGTTGCGGATATGACGTTTTCTTTAATACTGGCACAGATGAGCACGGCCAAAAAATCTTTGAAGCTTCAAAAAAAGTAGGTAAGGATGTGAAAGATTATGTGGATCATTACGCTTCCGAGTTCGCTAAATTAAAGGATTTACTAGGTATTAGTAATGATGTGTTTGTTCGTACTACAGACCCACATCATGCAATTGCTGCTGCCGAGATTTGGAGCAAATGTAATAAGTCTGGTGATATTGAACTCAGAGAATACTCTGGAAAATACTGTGTAGGGTGTGAATCATATAAAAGCGAAAGAGATTTAGATTCGAAGGGTCAGTGTGTATTGCACCCAAATAATGAACTAATCACTCTACATGAAAAGAATTATTTTTTTAAGTTTTCTAAATATCAGGAGAAGCTTTTAGCTTATTTGAATAAACCTGAGTCAGTAGTGCCAGAATGGAAGAGACAGGAAGCTATTAATTTTGTGAAGGCTGGTCTAGAAGACTTTAGTATATCTAGACAGCGCGGACAACTCGAATGGGGTATTCCGGTGCCTGGTGATGAAAATCAGGTTATGTACGTTTGGTTCGACGCTTTGACCAACTACATCTCGACTCTAGGTTGGCCAGAAGATAAGGAGGGTAAATTTAAAAAGTATTGGGAAGGGGGCCAAGTATTACAGTGTGCCGGTAAGGATCAGGTACGTTTTCAATCTTTGATGTGGCAAGCAATGTTGTTTTCTGCTGGTATTAAGAATACAGACACAGTTATCTATCACGGATTCATTAATAGTGGCGGGCAGAAGATGAGTAAAAGTATTGGAAATGTTATATCACCCAAAGACGTTGTAGAGCAGTACGGTACAGATGCATTGCGTTATTTTTTGACTAGGGAGATTTCAACTTTTGACGATTCCGATTTTACTATGGATCGCTTCAAAGAGCTTTATAATGCCAATCTAGCTAATGGCCTAGGTAACCTCGTCAGTCGTGTGATGAAAATGGCCGAGACTAATTTAAAATCTCCAGTTGTTGTGTCGGAGAAAGATATTCCACAAGAATTTTCTGATTTACTCGAAAAATTTGAAATCCAAAAAGCCACCGATTTAATTTGGCAAAAAGTGGCTGAGGCAGATAAGTATATTCAAGAAACTCAGCCATTTAAACTTATTAAAACAGATAAAGAAAAAGGGGAGGCTATTATTGTAGATCTGGTAAACAGAGTTAAAGTTATTGCTGATATGCTTTCGATCGTTATGCCTTCAACTGCTGAAAAGATTTTATCTTTGATCAAGGAAAACAAAGCTCCAACTGTTCCTCTTTTTGCCCGCAAGGACTAATATGAAATACATCGACATCCACTCTCATCTCGATTTTGAATCTTTTGGTCCTGATCGGGACGTGGTTTTGGCGCGGATGAAGGAAAAGGAAGTGGGAACGATAACGATCGGAACTAAATTAGAAGACTCGATTGAAGCCGTAAAAATTGCCGAGGCGAATGAGAGTGTTTGGGCTTGTATTGGTGTGCATCCAAAAACTGACGGTAAAGCGCCAGAATTTAATGAAGCTGAATTTGAAAAATTAGTTGGGCATTCAAAAGTAGTGGCGATTGGGGAGTGTGGTTTGGATTACTTTAAATTGGAGGGTGATATTGAACAGGTTAAAGAAATTCAGAAAAAAGTTTTTATTCAACAAATCGAGTTTGCGATTAAGTATAACAAGCCTTTGATGATTCATACTCGAGATTCTTATGATGATGTGTATGCTATTTTGAATCAGTATAAAGGAAAGGTGAGGGGGAATTTGCACTTCTTCGTTGGCGATCTGAATTGGGCTAATAAATTTATTGAGCTTGGTTTTACTATTTCTTTTACTGGCGTTATTACTTTTGCTCGTAATTACGATGAAGTAATAAAAAATATACCTTTAGATAAAATCCATGCTGAAACCGACGCGCCATTCGTGGCTCCTATTCCGTATCGCGGTCAGCGCAATGAACCAGCCTATGTGACCGAAGTGGTCAAAAAAATCGCTGAACTCCGCGGTTTGGATCAAGAAACTGTTCGCCTACAGCTACTAGAGAATGCTAAGAGGGTATTTGGAGTATAACTATCCTTATCTTGCTTAGAGAGTGTCTTTGTGCTAATGTTGGGTCTATGGAAAAAGTCGAAAAACAAGAGGTTGGTGCCCAGGTTTACGAACTTGGTTACCACATAGTTTCCACCGTAGCGGAGGAAAATTTGCCAAAAGAGGTTGAAAACCTTAAGGCAATTGTTCTAAAGGACGGAGGATCGCTAGTTAGTGAAGGCGAACCAAAGCTTATTAACCTCGCTTACTCAATGACTAAGTCTGTCGCGGACTCTAAGAAGAAATTCGATACTGCCTATTTTGGCTGGATCAAGTTCGAGGCTAAGTCAGAGTTAATCCCAGAGATGAAGAAGAAAATTGATGCTTCAAGCACCGTTCTTCGTTATCTTTTGATTAAGACCGTAAGAGAGAACACTTTGTTCACCCCTAAATTGACTGTGCGTGCCCCAGGTAAGGAAGGTAAGGAAGAAGCCGCTCCAAAGGCTAAGAAGTCTACCAAGGCTTCTGCAGATAAAGCAGCTTCAGCAGAGGAGCTAGATAAAACCATTGATGAAATGGTTTCAGAGTAGATTTATTAATTAATCACCCCACGAGGGTTAAATAAATGTATCTAAACAAAGTCTTTCTCTTCGGTAATTTGACACGAGATCCAGAGCTTAAAGCTCTACCATCTGGTATTAAGGTAGCTAATTTTTCAATTGCCACTAATCGAACCTACAAAGATCGAGACGGCAAGAAGATTGATACTACTGAATATCATAATGTCGTGGCTTTTGCTAAACAGGCTGAGTTAATCTCTCAGTATCTAAAGAAGGGCAGAGGAATCTTTGTTGAGGGTCGGTTACAGACTAGAGCTTGGGATGATAAAGCAACCAACTCTAAGAAATATCGTACGGAAATCATTATTGAGAACTTCCAATTTGGTCCAAGTGGCCAAAGTACTGGTGGTACTTACAATCCAAGTCCGGCTGACGAATCAGTAAATTCTAAGGCAGATAAGATTGATACCATCGAGTATCCAACAGAGGAAATCAATCCTGAAGATATTCCGTTCTAAAGAATTAAAATTTTATGAATAAACAGTGTTTTTTCTCACAAAACAATATCGAGCATATCGATTACAAGGATGTAGAGCTTCTAAAAAAGTTCATTAATCCTCATGCTCGTATTATGGGTACCAAGAAGACTGGTGTATCTGCTCGTAGCCAACGCCAACTAGCTGAAGCTATCAAGCGCGCTCGCTTCATGGGCTTGCTACCATACTTATCTCGATAGATAAAATAAAAAACCTCCCGAAGTTCGGGAGGTTTTTTATTTTATTATTATTTCTTTGCGCGTTCAACGTAATCACCAGTCTCGGTATTCACGATCACAACATCACCTTCGTTGATGAATAGTGGGGCATTGATAACTGCACCAGTTTCTAAGGTGATTTGCTTAGTACCGCCAGTAACGCTATCACCCTTGATAGCTGGTGGTGCCTCTGTTACTTTTAATTCTACCTTGATTGGAAGTTTGGTACCAATCATTTTACCTTCTTCTTCGTCATCGTCGGTGAAAACTAGAACTTCTACCATTGAATTAGGCTTTAGGAATCGAGATTGTGAGCCAATCAAAGCTTCTTCGATCTTAAAACGTTTAGATGGATCTTTGGGATCGGCAAACCAAAACTCGCCACGATTGGTGTATAGAAACTTAGCTTCCTTGGTGGAAATGTCTGCTTCTTCGACTTTTTCTGATTGGTGGAAACTTTGCTCGGTAATTTTGCCGGTAATCATATTGCGCAATTTGGTGGCATTTACTGGCTTGCGTTGTTGTTTACGAAAGACATGAGAAGACATCACCTCATAAGGTTCATTGTTAAAAATAATATATTTACGTTCTACAATTTCGTTATATTCAAGCATAGTTTTTAGAGCATATCATAAAATATACCTTTTAGGCCAATCAATAAGAAGATAAAGCCTAGCAGGGGAAGGGCTTGGTTATAAGCTCCGAGCATCACGGTAATTGGTGATAGGGCAATCAAAGCTAACCACATTCCTTCTCGTTTGTTCATAAATCTTTTAGTCCAGCCCGAATTTCTTTCAAGATTTTATCTCCAATTTTAGGATTCTCTTTTAAGAATTGGCGAGTAGCATCATAACCACGGCCAAGTTTTCGGGTTGCTTCATCGGGTGAGGTTGCCCACTCATAAGAAGTGCCGGATTTCTTTATAATACCCATTTTCTCTCCGAGCGCAATCATTTCACCCTCGGTTGAAATACCTTCGTTGTACATTAGGTCAAACTCGGTTTGTTTGAAAGGAGCGGCCACTTTGTTCTTGACTACTTTTACGCGAATACGACCACCCATGATTTCTTCACCTTTTTTGATTTGAGCAATACGGCGAATATCTAGACGGACGGAAGTGTAGAATTTTAAGGCTTTACCACCTGGAGTTGTCTCTGGGTTACCAAACATTACACCAATCTGCATACGGATTTGGTTGATAAAGATCACAACGGTTTTACTCTTAGAGACTATAGCTGTAAGTTTGCGTAGAGCTTGAGACATTAGGCGGGCTTGTTTACCCATGTGCTGAGCTCCCATATCACCCTCAATTTCATCTTTTGGAGTAAGAGCTGCTACAGAGTCCACAACGATTACGTCCATTTTACCGGAACGAACTAGGCTTTCAACTATCTCTAGGCCTTGTTCGCCATTGTCTGGCTGAGAGATAAGTAGATCGTCAATCTTTACACCAAGCTTTTTGGCATAGTCTGGATCCATTGCATGTTCGGCATCAATAAAAGCACAAAGCCCGCCAAGCTTTTGAGCTTCAGCTACCACATGAAGGGCGAGGGTAGTCTTACCAGAAGACTCTGGTCCAAAGATTTCAATAATACGACCTCGTGGTAAACCACCAACCCCAAGAGCTGAATCTAGGCCAATCGAGCCAGTTGAGATAGCGTTTACATCCACCTTACTTTTTTCGCCCAACTTCATAATCGAATCATCACCAAATTTGGTGCGAATCTCATCTAAGGTGCTATCGATATTAGCGCCCATTACTTTAGGTTCTTTTTTCTCTTTTTTAATCATGCGGTAATTGTATCAGCCACCCAAAAGGGTGCAACTGTGGACAAAGTCTGTCTTTCTATTTGTAAATAATTTGCAGTGTTTGGCCAGTTTGCTTACCAAAACGGTCTTCAGCGTGAAGTTTTAAAATATTGTAGCCATAAGACAAAAGTAGGCTTTCGTGGAAGTTTCCAAGCTGATCAACTACAATCGGGCGGTCATTTAAGGTGAGAAGTTTGGAATTTTTGACCTGACCCTCAATTTCAATTAAGGATTCAGATACAACCAAGCCATCAGTCGGATAGTTAAGAATAATTTGTGGTCCAGATAAGTATTTCCAAAGTTCGTAAAAACCATAACCAAATAGAATCAAAACAAATAGGGAAATGATTATCGTTTTGAAGTAGAATTTGGTTTCATGACGGCTCATGGTGTTGTTTTAGAAACTCTTTGGGTTTTCTGGTTCCTCGAAACCGTTTTCATCAAGCATTTTGTCGGCTGCTTGTTCTAATTCAGCTGTATTGTCTTCGGTATTAGAGCTTGATCCGCCAATCACTTCACGCGGTTTAGCACCGTCAGCTGGACCGATTACTCCTTTTTGTTCTAGTAGATCAATCAGGCGTGCAGCACGAGAATAGCCCACTCGAAGTTTTCTTTGGATGTAGGAAGTAGAGGCTTTACCAGCCTTAATCACTTCTTCTTTGGCTACTTCGTATAGTTCATCGTCGTCTTCTACATCTTCACCAATGCTACCCTCAAACAAAACATTTTTATCGGTCGCAGTCTCGGCAAAGTTGATTTCTGCACCCGGTACTTCATCTTGATAAGCTTCTACTAGGTGCTTAGCAACTTTCTTAACTTCAGACTCTGAAATAAAGGCAGATTGGATACGAACTGGTTTAGACATTTCACCACCAAGGTAAAGCATGTCTCCAGAACCAAGAAGTTTTTCTGCACCAGGGCTATCAATAATAGTACGAGAATCGATTTGTGATACCACCTGAAGGGCGATACGGGCAGGCACGTTGGCTTTTATTAGACCGGTAATAACGTTTACAGAAGGTCTTTGGGTTGAAAGGATAAGGTGAATACCGACGGCACGGCTCATCTGAGCGAGACGGACAATTCCAGATTCAAGCTCGCGAGGGTAGGTCATCATAATATCTGCCAACTCGTCTATAACCACTACAATAAAAGGCATAGTTTCCATTGTTTGGCCTTTTTCACGAGCTGGTGCTAGGACGTTCTTGTGATAGGAATCAATATCCTTACAAGCATGCTGTTCAAGTACGTCGTAACGTCGATCCATCTCCTTACAGGCCCATTTAAGGGCTAGAATCGTTTTCTTGGCATCAGTGATCACTGGGGTGAGTAAGTGAGGAATCTTGTTGTAGAGGGTTAATTCCACGCGTTTTGGATCAATCATGATGAACTTTAGCATGTCTGGAGAGTTGCGATACAACAAAGAGGTAATGACCGCATGGATGGTTACTGATTTACCGGAACCAGTCGCACCAGCAATCAAAACGTGAGGCATTTTTGCTAAATTGGCATAATGACCTTCACCAGATAGGCCTTTACCAAGTGAAACTAGTAGAGGTTTTTCTGATTCAGTGTATTTTGGATCGCTCAAAAGGGAAGCTAGACCAACCGTTGTCTTGGTGGTATTTGGAATTTCGATACCCACTAGAGATTTACCAGGAATCGGGGCCTCAATACGAATCGGATGGGCAGCTAAGGCATAAGCTAGGTTGTCTTGCAGAGCTACTATTTTTGACAGTTTTACACCTTCAGCCGGCTTGATTGCATAACGAGTTACCGATGGTCCAATAGTGACCTCGTCCATCTCTACGTCAATGTTAAATTTTTGCAGAGTTCTTTTGATGATGTTGGCATTGGCTTTGATGTCTCCGGTACCTGGTTTACCGCGATCACTTTCAAGTAGAGAAATTGGTGGAGCTACATAAGCTCTAGTGCCTTGAGTTGGTCTCATGGCAATATTCATCTCTTCATCTTTGTCTATTTTTTTCGCTTTCTTGTCTGGGGTTTTTGGAACGGCTACTTTTACTTCCACTTCCTCTTCTGCGACCGGTTTAACTTCCTTTTCTTTTTTCTTTATGTCGGTAACTAATGGTTCAGTAACCTTAACTTCCACTTCAGTATCATCTTCATCAGATTCCTCTTCTTCATTACGAAAACGTCTCCAGAAACAGAGTGTATCAATTGTTAGTTTGGATTCAAATAGAATCAAGCAAGAAACGATCACCATAGCTGTCAGGATTATCAAGGTGGCTGTCGATCCAAAAAGCCAAAATGAAACTGATGATACTAGCTGGCCAATGTGTCCGCCGTCCCTTGTCCATTCCAGGATCCGTGCGAGGGAACTGATAATACCTAAACCAGAGACAAACAGTAAAATGGCGCCAGTCGTTTTTAATCCACTGAACTCACGTTCTTCTTGTTTAAGAAAAGAGATAGAGAGCATGATAAAGATGAGAGGGAGGAGGAAATAACCCACACCAGATAACCAAGTGAAAGCCCAGAAAAAAGATTGGCCAACCACGCCAGATAAATCAAAAGAAGCTAGTACGATTAATATTGCCAAAACAAAGAAAGCGACCGCCAGGATACTGTGCTTTGTTTCTTGTTTAAGATCTTTTAAAGGATTTGGTGGTAAAGGAACTACTGGTATTTTTTTACTTTTTTTCGCCATAAATTTTTCTTAATTATATCATGTAAATATATATTTACATCTGTGAATTTCCGTTTCCCATTGCCACAAAAGACTTTACATATTTTTACTGTCCGTTATATAATGGACACAGCGTTTTTCGAAAAATCGATTCTCCTATAAAGGACAATTGTAAAAGACCTACATAAAGGACAGCGCTTTGTAATAGACATGATTAACGATCAAAAACAATCACATATAGACCATAAAACAAATAAGAGTATGGTTTTTTTTGGTTTTCCTGAATTGAGTCTTTTTAAGGACAAACCAGAGTTAAAATACCTGATTAAAAAGACAGAGAAAATTGTATCAGCCATACATCTTGTCTCTAATTTTCTATCAGACAAAGAACCTATAAAGTGGGATTTGCGTAGCAAAAGTTTGGAGCTCTTAACGCAGGTCATAAGTGGATCAGAAGAGGGGATGAACACTTCTTTAGTAAAGGTTATTTCTCTTTTAGAGATTTCTTTTACGACTGGCTTAGTCTCAGAAATGAACTACAAAATTTTGATCAATGAATTAGAGTCTGTTGCTCAAGAAATGCGTAAAGATTCACTAACACAGACTATAGGACAAATGATGATGAATCAGGTTGTTCTCCGAGATAATGATATAGTTAGCCATAATCAATCTAAAGGACAATTGATTATGTCTGATAGTGTGTCCATTAAAAAAGTTAAAGACAATTCTAACGGACAGGTGAATAAGACACATAATCGTCAAGATATTATCCTGGGCTTATTAAAGAAAAATAAGGAGTTGGGTATTAAGGATTTTGTCTCTAAAATCTCTGATTGTAGTGAAAAAACTATCCAAAGAGAACTCGCTGCTTTGGTGGCTAAAGGTACCCTAAAAAAGGAGGGGGAGAAGCGCTGGAGCCGTTATTCTTTGAAGTAGCCTCTGGCTTGCTTTTTGGACTCTAATATGCTACTATAAAGAGTGTGGATTATGGCCATTTTTCAGTTATCCACACCCCCATGTTTTGCATATTCTATATCTAGAATATATAATATAGGGACGGTAGATTATGGCCCGATCTTTGACAGTAAAATAGCGATTTATTACAGAGATTCTTTGTTCCGTTATGGTTAGTTAAAGAAAGATAATCCCTATAATTCCTCGACACTACTATTCTGTGTTTTCTGGTGAGAGCATCGAATATTGGACGTTTAAAAATTTCCAGTATTCGGTGCTCACCACAGAGAGCACGGAATATAGTTTGTAAGGATGATGCGCGCTGATTTTATATTTTGGGGCGAGCGTCGGAAAGCGATTGGTGATGAGCAGGTCAAATTATGCTCTTCGTTGATTGCGATTAAAATATAGAGGTAGAAAGTTTTAAGTCGAAACTTGTTCTGCCGTCCTACAATATTCGTAGGATCTAGTTTATAAAAGATAATTTTTTCTCACATTATTAATTTATTAGTTAAGTAGAAAAAATTATCGACTTACTTCATTTAGAAGTAAGCTAATTGTTAAAATTATAAAACATGTCTAAAAAATTAGTTAGCTTCGGCGTCGTTTTGGCGCTTGTAGCTGCTGTATTGGTTAGCGGTTCAGCTGTTAGCGCACAAACTACAAGCTTGTGTTCTACTGTTGACGCTTTGATTTCTGCTGGTGTTATTGCTCCAGATAAGGCTGCTGCTGCTAAAGCTGCTGCAGGCTGTTCTTCAGCTTCAACCTCAGCTGTTTCATTTACTCGTGAATTGACCGTTGGTTCTACTGGTGCTGACGTTACTGCTCTTCAAGTTAAATTGGGCGTAACTCCAGCTACTGGTTACTTTGGTGCTATCACCAAGGCTGCTGTTATGGCATACCAAGCTGCGAATGGTCTTCCAGCTACTGGTTACGTAGGTCCTTTGACCCTTGCTAAGTTGAACTATGTCGCTCCAAGCGCTCCTTCAACTCCAAGCACTTCAAACAATTCTTCTGATCTAGAAGGTACTGATGGTACTATCGAAGATGTAAACGAACTTTCATCTTATAGTAACGAAGAAGTTGGTGAAGGCGATGAGGATGTAAAAATCCTTGGCGCTGAAGTAGAAGCTTCAAACGATGGCGATATCGAATTGGTATCTGTTAAAGTTAGCTTCGATCCAGCTGGTAACGGTGGTTCAGATCACCTAGATGATTATATTGACGGCGTTTCAATCTTCCTTGGTTCAACTAAGGTTGGTTCTGCTGATGCTGAAGATTTCAATCAGAACGATAGCGATGTATTTACAAAGACCATCTCTCTTGAAGACGCAGTCGTAGAGGCAGGTGAAACTGTAAAGATTTATGTTGCTGTTGATGCTGTAGGTAATCTAGATTCAAGCGATATCTCTAGCGATTCATGGACTGTTGATATCGAGAGCATCCGTTTTGAGGATGGTTCTGGCGTTGTAACTACTGATACCACTTCTGGTGATATCGATGGTATGAACGTTGCATTTGATTTCGTTAGCTTCTCTGACTCAGCTGATACTGAGTTGAAGATTAGCCTAGATTCAAGCTCACCTGAGGCTGATATCGTAATCGCAGACGAGGACGATACTACCGAAGATGTTGTATTGGTTAAAGGTAAAATCAAAATTGAGGGTGATTCAGATGTAGTTGTTGACGAGCTTCCAGTTACTCTTACTGTAACCGGTGCTACTGACGTTGACAATGTTACTGATTCTGTAACTCTTACTATCGATGGTGAAGATTACACTGAAACTGTCAGCACTTCTGCTGAGACTTCAGCTACTGTAACCTTCGATAACCTAGATCTTACTCTAGAAGCCGGCAAGACTTACACCTTCACTGTTTCTGCTGATATCCTTGAGGTTGATAGCATCAACTTCAACGAAGGCGATACTCTTCTTGCAAAGGTTAGCGCAGACAACCGAAGCGCTATTGATGCTGAGAACGAAGAGGGTGATAACCTAGCTGACGACGAGAAGACTGGTACCGCTACTGGTGAAGCTCAAGAGTTCAGAACTGAAGGTATTTCAGTTGCTCTTGTGAGCGTTGATGAGTCTGTTTCTGCTAGCGATACTGATAACCAAGATTCAGCAACCTTTACTATCAAGTTCAAGGTTACTGCTATTGGTGATGATGTGTATGTTGCAACTACCGTTACTGCTGGTACTGACTATGCAGTTGAACGCTCTGGTACCGCAACTACTGTAAACGTATCAGGTGTAGTAGTTAATACTACCGATACCGACATCACTTCTGGTTACAACTGGTTGGTTGAAGACGGTTCAAGCGAAACTATCACTTTGACTGTTCTAAAGGCTCCAGGTGTATCTGACTTTGATGGTCTATATCGCGCTGTTCTTTCTGGTGTTCGTTGGAACTCAGACGACAGCAACGATACTTACAATACTTACTCTTCAAATCTTGACGACTTCGTAACTGATTACGTTTCTTTGAACTAATCTGTTAAGAGATCTCAGATTTGCGATGTAATGTTGCAAAACAAAACCGCCCCGCAAGGGGCGGTTTTGTGTTGTCCGTTTTTTTAGTTTTTGGTGTATAATCTAGTGATGAAAGATTGGCTGGAAAAAGTAGTGGGCTGGGGGACTTATGCTATAATCTTTTTCACTCCAATTTTATATTTCGGAGTAAACTTTTTTAGTCCTTACACCACGTCGAAGACTTTCTTTTTTTATGGCCTGACGGAGATAGTCTTTGTCTTGTGGTTGTATTTGATCTCGGTTAAACCTGAATATAGATTGCCAAAGAAAATCTGGATCTGCTTTACTCCACTGCTCGTCTTTCTAGGTTGGCTAACTATTGCTGGCATATCCGGCGTCCGTCCAGAGCTATCTTTTTGGTCATCACTTATGCGTGGTACCGGCCTAATCACTCTTTATCATGGCCTGGCCTTGTCTCTTGTTGTGGCATCTTTGATTAGCACTAAAGGCCTGTCTAGCTACGGCCGATCACTACTAACTTGGTTCTTAAATGGTTCTTTTGTGCTGGCTCTGTCAGTCTGGCTTGGTAATGAAGGTCTAAATTTGTCAGCTGAATTCTTACAGAAATCTAAGGGTGGTGGTCTGATTGGTAATTCTTCTTTGGCTGCGACTTATTTAATTTTCACTCTCTTCCTGGGTCTTTTTACTTTATTTATATCTGGTAATAGTCGTAAATTGAGGATTTGGATCACTATTATTTTACTTACGACAATTTCTTCACCTTTATTTTTGGGTTTTAGTGCTCGAGCTGCCGTGCTTGGTATTGTGATCGGACTAGTTTTCGGTGTGCTGAGTTATTTGTCATTATCAAAGCGTAACTTCGTCAGATACACTTCAGTCGCTTTTCTGGTTCTATGTGCTCTTGTTTCAATCTTCACCTGGAAAAGCTTTGTAACTGAGGATACAGTTCTCCATCAAAAGTTTACTGAATCAGCCACTGGTAACCGTTTTGTGTTCTGGGATATCGCCAAGCAAGGTCTGGCCGAAAAGCCTATCTTAGGCTGGGGCCCGGAAAACTATTCGGTGGTTTATCAAAAGTATTTTGATCCGGTTATCTTTGAAAATTCTAACACTGCTGAAGTCTGGAATGACCGCGCCCATAATATATTTCTGGAGCTTGGTGTCGCTGGTGGATATTCAGCAATATTTTTCTACTTACTATTTTTAGTTAGTCTGATCATCGGAACCCACAAAGCTTTCACAAACAGTCAGATTTCACGACTACAATTTAGTATTTTAATATCTCTGATTGTCGCCTACATACTCCAAAACTTGTTTGTGTTTGATTCCTTAAGCTCTCTCCTGGCTCTATCAATCCTTACCGCCATAATCTTTGGTCTGAATGGGGGGCTCGAGTCCAGATCTGAATCCAGAAAATTACTACCGTCGAGTTTTAGACCATATGTGATTTTGTTTTTGGTTATCTTTGTTCTCACTTCTCTTTATATATTTACTTTCTTACCTTATAAAAAAGTAACCACGATTTCTGAGGTGATTGGCTTATCTTTAAATAAAAGACCAGATCACTATAAAGATTTACTACACATTTCTCCGGTCGGGGATGGCTGGGAGATCGGTAAGATTGCGGAAGATGCCTATCTTTTATATTCTAAAAATATAGTGAGTATTAAAAAGGATTCTAAACTTTTAGCTTATTCGAAAGTAGATCTAGGAAAGCTGTTAGAATATTTGGAAGTAGTCGCTGAAAAACGGGTGTATGATTATCGTCTGTATCTCAATATGTCTCGTCTCTATCATATTTATGCTGATTTAGCTGGTGGGGTAGAAGCCAAAGACCTGACAAAGAGGGCCCTAGAGCTCGGTTTCTACGCTAAAACTCTCTCACCAAATGACCCGCAAGTAAATATTCTATTAAGGCAATAAATGCTATAATCAGGCTATGTTTATTGGTGGTTTAAATCGAAATATTGATAAGTTTATTGAGTACTTACTGTACGTATTCATCGCCGTTTTTCCCTTTTTGACCTATCAGGGCTTTTTATTCTCCGGTACAGCCACCCGTGGCATAAACCTGATCATAGTAGTAGAGGTGATAGCTTTGATCCTCGGCTTCTATCTTTTAGGTAAAGACAGGGTAGTGGCTTTTGCTAAATCACCAGTGACGGTTGTTCTCGGTGTTTTCTTTGGCGTAATGTTCTTGTCGAGTCTTCTTGGTGTGGATTTTGAGACTTCTTTTTGGTCAAAGATGTCTAGAACGACCGGTCTATTCTATTTTATTCATCTTTTCTTCTTTTACTTCATTCTGTTTGCATTTTTTGAATCAGAAAAGAAGATGAAGAGATTACTCGAAATCTTTCTCGTCTCAGCTGCGATCTTCTCGGTCGGTTCATTTTTCCAGGGTAATGGCTTTACGATTGGCAACTCGACCTTTGCTGGTATGTATTTATACTCCGCTTTTATCTTGGGTATCTACTACGTGAATGCGAATTCAGAAAAGATAAAATCTTGGTGGATAAAACTCACTCCTTTAGTTTTTATTATTAATCCCAATTTTATTAATCTAGAGAATTTTCCAAGTATTGCTATCGGTTCAGCCCAAGCTTCATCTTATGTGGCGATCATTTCTGTCTTGTTACTCATCGGAGCTTGGCTGGTCTCAAAAATAAAATCTAGTCGAGTACGTAGTTATGTGATCTGGGGCTTGGTTTTCGCCGGGATAGTATCTCTATCTCTTTCTACTTATTCATTGTTATCAAAAGATGGTTATGTTCAGAAGTTGTATTTAACTCAGTCCGGTACGGCGAGACCGATCGTCTGGGAGATTGCCAAGAAATCTATTGCTGAACGTCCGATACTTGGCTGGGGGAATGATAACTTTGTCCATGCCTTTGAGTCTAACTATGATAACCGCTTACTTGAATTAAAAAATGGTGGTGAAGGTTGGTTTGACCGCGCTCATAATATATTTCTAGACCAGACGGTTGAGAATGGCTATGTTGGTTTGTCTGCCTACATTGCTTTATATTTAGTTTTATTCGGGTGCCTAATTTATGTTTTGTTCAGATCAAGAAATAAAAATCATCGACTACTTTCTATTGTCTTAATTGTTTATTTTATCGGTCATATCTTAGAGTTGCAGACGGCTTTTGATACTACGATCTCTTATGTGCCGATGTTTATCATGATTGCTTTGGCGGCCTCTATTTTTCACAAAACTCTTGAAGTTGATAGGGGGATAAAGATGGGGTTATCACTAAATCTATTTGGACGATACGTTGTGGGTGTGTTGATGATCGGAGTCTTCGGTTATTTATTTTTTGTTGGTACAATCCCCACTATTAATTCTCAAGTGGCGAATGGTTCTTTCCGTGCTGTAGGTAATAGCGAAGGTCGTTTACGGCTTTACCCAGCAGTGTTTAAAGCACCGACCGATATATCCACGTTTATATGGCGCGCTTCTTATGACTTACAGCGGGGAATTGCTATGACACCTTCTGTTATTAATGATCCAAGGAAGCGTACTGGTTTTGTTAAAGAACTAGAGGTATTTGATTATCAATATGAAAGATATCTGTCTTCACACCCGAATGACTACCGCTCTAGGATACAATCAGCTGCTACTCATATCTATGAAAGACTATTTGAAGTAGATCATCTTGAGCGAGTTCATAAAATCTTGGATGAGGCGATCGTTATAACTCCTTTTGCGCCACAAGCTTATTGGATGAAGGCTGTTGCATATTTATATCAAGGTAAGTTTGAACAAGCTAAGGTTTTTGCCAAAAAGGGTTATGATTTGAACCCAGACATTGAAGAAAGTACCAGGTTGCTCAATTATATAAATAGTTCGATTAAGACTTTCCCGGAAATAGATTTATATGCCTTTAAACACCTTTAATTTAGCGTTATTTTTGACTCGTGGCGTGTCGCTTACTGAGTGGGATAAAATTGGCACGCTCCAAAGAGAGATTAAGCCCTATCAGAAATTGGCAGAGTCCTTTAAGAGTATTTACATTTTTACTTATGGCGGTGTTCAGGATCAAAAGTATAAAAATCTTTTTCCGGACAATGTCTATATCGTAAACAAGCCCATCCTTATCCCATCCCTAGTTTATAGCTTTATACTGCCTTTTGTTCACTATAAAAAGTTTAAAGATATACAAATATCAAAGACTAATCAGATGGATGGATCATGGTCAGCTGTGATTGCTAAACTTTTTTTTGGTTCAAAATTAGTAATCCGTTGTGGTTATGAATGGTTGCAAACTATCGAGAAATCCGGTGGTTCTAAGCTTAAAAAAGTTATCGCTTATTTGGTTGAAAAATTTGCATATATGAATGCCGATCAGATCATTTTAACCTCTGAAGATATCAAGGCTTTTGTCATGAATAGATTTAATATCGATTCGGCAAAGATTAATCTAATTCCAAATTTTGTCGACACAGATCTTTTTAGGCCGATGAATCTAGAAAAGAAAGATCGAAGGATTATCTTTGTCGGCCGTTTAGAAGAGGAAAAGAATTTACATAGTCTTATTCTATCTTTGGTCGGTTTAGAGGCCGAGCTTGTAATAATAGGCGAAGGATCTCTGAGAACTGAATTAGAAGAATTGGCTCAGCGGGAGAAGGTGAAAGTGGAATTTAAAGGAAATGTACCACAAGCTTTATTGCCAGCCGAGCTTAATAAAAGTGAGGTTTTTGTTCTACCTTCTTTATACGAAGGCAATCCAAAAGTGCTGATTGAGGCGATGGCTTGTAGTTTGGCCTGTGTTGGTACAGACGTGTCCGGTATCCGAGAGCTAATCACTGATAATCTAAACGGGGTCTTGGTCCAGACTAATCCTGAATCTCTGAGAATGGGAATTACGGAGTTACTTAAAGACCCATCTAGACGTATTAAGCTCGGTGAGCAAGCACGACAAAAAATACTTTCCCAGAATAGCTTCCCGATATTTATCGAGAGGGAGTTGGCTGTATACAATAAAACTCAATTGAAAATCGGTACTTTTGGGATGATCAATAATCCGATATATCGTCAAGAACCTTGGCGAGAGAATATTTCTAACCGTTTAGAATTTTTTGATGTTGTATGTTTGGTCTGTGGTTACCAGGGTGATGTGGCGATGCTTAATGAAGCTTTTCCTAATGAGATGGCCAGTGGTCGTCTACAAGTGGCCTACAAAGAATGGCCTTTTCCGGAATGGCGTTATGATGAGTTTGCTAAACATTTAAATACGGCTTTAAATTTAGTTAAAGAGCAGGGCTGTGATTGGGGGGTGAAGCTCGATATCGATACTGTTTTTCACGAAGAAGATCAAAAGAAATTCAGAGATTTACTTGATAAAGCTGATAGAAAAGATAAGTGGCTGGTCTCTTTTAGTAAAAAGCAATTTTTTAGACCTACTCGCTATTGGCAGAAAAGTCATCTACCGATCGCTCTAAATTTAAAGAAGAATATGGCCTATGGTTTTGATGAAACCAGGTATACTGATTTATGCCAGCCGATTGAGTGGAACGGTATTAGTAAGGTTGTCTACAATGGTCAGTCTTATGATATTCCTACAGGTAAAAGCGTACCAGAAAATAAAGTGTTAAAATCTCTAAGGGTCAAGCTTTTTAATTATGATTTTACTTTTCGTACCTACGACAGATCAGTGGAACTGCTTTATCAGATAGAGATGGCACATGCAAGATTCTGGGGTAAGGGGTATTCCGGTCTTACTCTGGCGGATATTACCAGGGAGACCTCGATGAAAGATTTTATTGATACCTCTAGAGTTCGCTATGGATACATGAGGAAGAGTATGGATATCGAGGAGCACCCTAAAGCTTTTCAGAAATCTTTAAAGGATCTTGATTCAACACAGTGGGGAACTGAGCTTTGGGGGAAGATTAAAATTTAATAAAAACAACATGAATACTATATATAAATTTTTCTTAATACAGTCACTTAAGTTTAGTAACTTTCTCTATAAGTTAATTAGCTTCTTGTCTATAAAAGTGGAAAATGGAATTCATCCCAAGCATCGCTTGATGGGCTATCACCAGTTCTTTTTAGACAATGTATCAGGTTTTGATAAGGTCCTAGATATCGGCTGTGGAAATGGTGCACTATCCTATGATGTCGCTGGTAAGGTAAAGAGCGTGACTGGAATTGATATTGAGATTGAAAATATTGACCAGGCCAAGTCTAGACATAATCGAGGTAATTTAAAATATGTGGTGGGAGATGCAACCAAAGATTTAAGCGGAGAAAAGTTTGATGTCATTATTCTTTCAAATGTTTTGGAGCACATCGAGTATCGTGTCGAGTTTATGAAAAGTCTAAAGGGTCTGGCTAATAAATATTTGATTCGCGTGCCGATGTTTAACCGTGACTGGATACCCCTGTACAAAAAAGAGCTTGGAATCGAGTCTAGACTAGATTTGACACACTTCACCGAATTTACCAAAGCTTCTTTTGAAAAAGAACTAGGTGAGGCTGGTTATAAAATAAACAGTCTCAGTGTGCAGTTTGGTGAAATCTGGGCGGTCCTTAGTATCTAGACAATGAAAAAACAAATTACCTTTTTAAAAGATTTACTCTTAAACATATTTCTTGGTTACAAATATGACTTATTTTACGTCATCGAAGGTGCGGATTGGGTGATAGACTGTGAGTGGCAGGCCGTTTCCGAACGATTAAACATACCCAAAACCATTAGAAGTAAGACGACCTCGACCAGTCTGGGTCTGAAAAATAAAATAATTCATTTTGGTTCAGTTGGAACTTTTATTACTACTAAGGGTTGTAAAAAAGTTCATTCTTCAAACACTGTGATTCTGACCTGGTTTCATGTGGTCGATGAGGATGAACGACTTAAATTTATCACCGAGATAAATCAAAAAGTTAGTTTTGTACACACCGCTTGTGAAATCACTAGAGCTAAGCTGATCAAGGCCGGTCTGGTCGATACAAAGATTATCGTGATACCTCTAGGCGTTGATCTGAAATCTTTTGTTCCAGCTTCTACTGAAGACAAAAAAGCTTTTAGAAAAGATTTGGGTATACCAGAGAATGTTTTTGTAATCGGTTCATTCCAAAAAGACGGTAACGGTTGGGGTGAGGGTGAGACACCTAAGTTAATAAAAGGTCCAGATGCCTTTTGTGATGTGGTAGAAAAGTTGGCTGAAAAGCATCCTCTCCATATTCTTTTGACCGGTCCTGCACGCGGCTATGTGAAGAATCGATTGACCGAGTTGGGGATTAAATATACTCACACCTATCTCACAGACTTAAACGGTATCGTTCCTTACTATCAGATTTTGGATTTATACCTTGTTTGTTCGCGTGAGGAGGGTGGTCCTAAGGCTTTACTTGAGTCAATGGCTTGTGGTGTGCCACTGATTTCTACGAGGGTGGGTATGGCCCCAGAGTTGATTGTCGATGGTAAAAATGGTTACTTGGTCGAGATTGATGATAAAATTAACCTAGTGTCTAAAGCTGAGAAAATTCTTTCAGATAGTAGTGCTAGAGCCGAAATGGTTCGAAATGGTCTGCAGACAATCAAGACATACAACTACGACTCTTTGGTTGAATTATATTGGGAAAATTTTTATTCAAAATTACAAAAATGAAAATCCATATTGCTACTAAGATAAAAGATGGGGCTTGGGGCGGGGGAAATCAATTTCTAAAAGCCCTACGAGGTGAATTGGTCAAGCAGGATTATTATCTTGAAAGTATATCTGGTGCTGAGGCGGTAATTTTCAATAGTTATCAGGATCTAGCTCAACTAATTAAATATTATTTCACAAAAGGTAGAGGGAAGATCATCTATCGTCTCGGTCCAGTTTTTCATTTGCATCGTGGCTCTAAGTGGAAGCTTATAGATTGGGCGGTTATACTCGGAGCAAATCTCTTTGTAGATCTTATTGTTTTTCAGTCTGAATGGTCTTACCGTCAGGCTTTATCTTTGGGCTTAAACCGAAGAAAGAAATATGTAATTATTTCTAATGCAGTAGACAATAGTATCTTCTTTAAGAATAAAGATAAGATCACTTCCGCTAAAATTAATCTTATTTACACCAGCTGGTCAACTAATAAAAATAAAGGCTTTGCTTTTCTGGAATATTTAGATGAAAACCTAGATTTCACTAAATTTAATTTAAAGTTTATTGGTAACTCTCCACTGGCTTTTAAAAATATTGAAATGCTGAAACCTTTACCGAGCGCTGATTTGGCAAAAGAGTTGAGAAATTCTGACTTATTTATTTCACCCGCCAAAGACGACGCCTGTTCTAACGCAATCCTCGAAGCTCTAGCTTGCGGTCTGCCTGTGGTGGCTTTAGACAGTGGTTCTAATAGGGAACTGATTGGTCTGGCTGGAGTGTCTTTTACAGATAATACGACTTTGACCGCCGGTATTGAAACAGTGGCGAATAATCTAGATTTTTATCGAAGTAAAATATCAACCAAAAGTATTTCTCTGATAGCTAAGGAGTATATGGTTGCTATCAAGAACCTCTGTGTTAATATTGATTCTAAATAAAGATAGAAATGAATATACTAAATTACATCCATAAATCTCCACATCGAAATCAGCTAGAAGACTATCTGAAAGTTTTTTTACCTAAACTTCTGGGGTCCACTTTAGATATTGGCTCAAAGAATAGAAGGTATGATTATTTGTTGAAGCAGAAGCCAATAGCTGTAGATCTTCTTGAAAATAAAGAAAGAGAAGTCTTAGTTGGTGATATTACCAATCTATCTTTTACTGACAGATCTTTTCAATCGGTGATATGCCTCGAGGTGCTAGAGTATGTCTCTGATTCTAAGAGGGCGGTTAATGAAATAGCCCGGGTGCTTTCATCTGGTGGGGAAGCGGTGATCTCAATTCCTTTTATGTATCGAGTTCATCAAGATAAGATCCGATATACCGAAGAGGGTCTAAAGGAACTGTTTAAAGAGCACTTTTCTTCGGTCGAGATCTTACCAATTGGTAACTTTTATACCGTGATTTTAGATATTATCCGGGGGAAAATAATTTTAATTAAATCAAAATTGTTAAAATATCTTTGTTACTTACCTTATGTTTTTTTACTCCTACTTCTACCTATCTTTAGGTTATCGAAAGACAGAAACTTCGCCTCGGGCTATGTTATATTAGCTAAGAAATAAAATGACAGACACTATCTTTAGAATAGATGATATCGGCGCTTCCACCAAGTATTTTAATCAGCACGGTAAAACTTTTGGTTTCTTTCCATTTGCTAATCTTGGCTTTTTTAAACGTTTACCACCTTTTCGTGGCTGGGCGAAATATGATGAGGTGAGTGCTACTGAATGGAAAGTGTTTTTAGATATATTTGAACAGAATAAGATTGTGCCGATAATCGCTATTACGGCTACCTGGGTTAATGCTGATTCTGCCTTGATACCTTTTCCAGAAAAGTTTCCAGAAGAGGCTAAAATACTAAAAGAAGCATCAGATCGAGGAAAGATTATTATTGCAAATCATGGTTTGACTCACTGTGTGGTTGGTAAGCACCTGCCAAAATTCTGGGGTTCGAATCGAGAGTTTCATCGGGAATTCTTACCTAGCTTAGACCAGTCTGTGCACACGGAACACATTTTAAAATCGCAAGAAATTCTCGAGAGCTTTTTCCAGAAACCGATTGAAATTTTGGTACCACCTGGCAATCTCTGGAGTCACAAAACATATTTAGCCATGAAGGGTACTAATCTTAAAAAAGTTATGTGTAGTACTTATATGGCCGATTCGGACCAAAAGCAGGATGGTATCACTTTTGTTCCGGATAAAGATGATGTATTTGCTTTTCATGATAGGGAACTAAAATTGTATGGTGCAAAATGGCTCCAGGCTAACATTGAAAAATATGCCTAAAGAGCTGATCACGATCTGTGTGGTAAATTACAATTCTGCGGAATTTGTGGATAATCTTTTATATACCCTAAAACGCCTGACCCACAATTCATACAAAGTAATCATCAGAGACAACAATTCAAAGAAAAGTGACTATGATAAGCTAGTTAAAATTATAAAAGATAATAAATATACTAACGTTGAGCTGTATAGAGTAGAGACAGATTCTATAGGGAGTGTGGCTCACGGAGAGGCAGTTAACGAACTTTGTTCCAAAATAGACACAACCTACGGCGTAATCATGGATGCTGACGCGGTTTTCCTTATTAAGGATTGGGATAAGACATTGATTGCTAATCTAAGTAGTACGGTGCCTATTTATGGTACTCAATCCGATGCTCCAGACAAGAAACCTGGCGATTTCCCATTAATTTTTGCGGTCTTTTTTATTGCTGATATTATAAAAAAGCTGAATGTTGATTTTCGCTCAAAAGACCTAAGTAAATTACAAGACACTGGTTGGGAGCTTAGAGTAAAGTGTCTAGAGCAAGGTCTTTGCGGTGGTCTTCTATATGATTTTAATACTAGAAATTATAAAAAAGGTCCATTTAGAGATATACCGTGTAGTGAATACTATTTTTCTTCGAAGGGTGAAGGTAAAATATTTGCTGCTCATTTTGGTCGGGGGAGTGCACCAAAAGCCAAGATGTTATTTTTAATTAGAAGTAATGGTAATATCTTTTTTAGGCTAATAAATAAAGGCCTGCAGTATTTAAATGTGTTAAGGTGGAAAAGAGATCGGAGAAAATGGATCGCCATTTGTCGTCAACTTGTAGACCAACAGAGTGTTTAGTGTACAGATTCTTTATTTAAGAACATATTAATTGATCGCACGTCTTGGCCATTCTTAACGACCTTGGTTTCTTTTTCTGGATCATCTTTAAAGCCTAATTTAAGGTAGAGATTGTAAGCGCTAGTATTCGTCTCTAGGACGTCGAGTCTTACTTGTTCGACTCCGAATTTATCAAAGACAAATGGTAAGAAGAGTTTATAAGCTTCATAACCAATACCTTTTCCTCGGAGTTCTTTGATTAGGTCCATTCCGATGTACAAGCTACCCTCTTTGAGGTTTAGTCGAAAGTACCCAGCTTTTTCTGAACCATAATAAACTAGGTAGTAGGGTATCTTAAGTGTTTTAAACCACTGCTCGGTCTGTTCAACGGTAAACGTTCTCGAATCGTGGAGAAATTCTTCGGCACATTCATTACGAAGAGCATTTAAAAAGGGGAGATCTTCCTCGGTGAGCTCTTTGAAAGAGAGTTCTGGAATCCCTTCGTATCTTTGTTCATAATATCCGGAAGTATTCATGTTTTTATTTAAAGAATTCTCTAACGTACTTGCAAATCTTCAGTACATCTTTTTGGGTAATTTTGGTGTTGAGAGGTAGGTATAAATATAAGGGCTCAATTTTATTCATGTTGGGTAAATTTAGTCGTTTACCACCGAAAACATTGAAAATATCGTTTCTTAAGTGAATTAAATTGTTGTCCACTCCTTTATCGGTAAGGTAAGTAGCCAGTTCGTCTCTCTTTGGGGTTAAAATACCGAAAGTCCAAAAACTACCGCCTGCGATTATTTTACAAACCTCAGGTAAGTTTTTTTTGTATGTATCTACCAATTTCTTTCTGTAGCTTATGATACGAGGCAGATCTTTAAGAGCGGCAATACCAAAACAGGCGTCTATGTCGGTAGGTTGAAACTTATATCCAGCCTCACTAATATCGAAAGTCATTTCTCGGCGCTCCCAAGCTTGGTAATTGTGTTTCTCTTTTAGGTCTCTGTCTATTCCAAACCATCTCAGTAATTTAGCACGCTTATAATCAGATTCATTGTTTAGAACTATCATTCCGCCGTCGCAAGTGGTTATGTGCTTTATCGCCTGGAAAGAATAACAGATATAATCTCCCATAACTTTTTGATGATGTTGGGCGGCGTCAACAATCAGAGGTATCTTATGCTTTTTGCAGATATCATTTATTTTGGAATTGAATGGTATGCCTCCGAGGTGTACACCAACGACTGCCTTTGTTTTGTTGGTGATTTTACTCTCCATATCTTCAGGTGATATATTAAAATTCTCATCGATATCTGTAAAAATAATTTTTACCTTTCGACGTAATAGGCCCATCTGACCAGCGGTGCAGTTTAGGATTGGAACAATTACCTCATCTCCCTCTTCAAGGCCAATCAGATGGTAAGCTAACTCTAGAGCTGATGTGCCTGAATTAACCATCAGTGAGTATTTGTAGCCAAACATTTCGTTGAACATGTTTTCAAATTTGGCGACTTTCGGTCCTTGTCCTAGCCAACGGCCACTGAGGGTGTCTTTTATTTCCTTAAGAATTTTAGCTTTTGGTATATAGGGGTAAAATAGGGGGATAGATTTCTTGTTCATTTCTGGGTTTATATTATTTATAATCAAAAAACTAAGCATATCACTTATGTAAGCATTATTCAATTACCCCCCCAATATTGCTAAATTTTAGTCAGAATGCCATAATTAAGAAATGAATATTTTGATTACTGGTGGTGCTGGATATGTGGGTTACACTATAACCGAGAGGATGGCGAAGAAGTATCCGGAATCTAAGGTCGTAGTTTATGATTCCTTCGTTAAGGCCAAGTTAGAGAATTTCGGTAAGCTATTACTTAAGTATAAAAACATTGAGATAATTCCTTGGGAAAAGGCGGATATTCGTGATGAGAAAAATATAATTGATGTCATGGAGAGATTTCATCCAGAAGTAGTTATTCATTTGGCGGCTATTGTCGACGCCTTCACCACAAACCGAGAGGGTAAGGATGTTGAGTGTATGAAGGTAAACTATGAGGCTACAGTAAATCTGGCTAGAATTTCTAAACTATATAAAGTAAAGAAGTTTTTCTTTCAGTCCTCAGTCAGTATTTACAGTGCCGGGAATGAATTGACTGAAATGAGTCCGATCGAACCAATATCAACATACGGTAAAACTAAATATTTGTCAGAGGTGGAGATTAATAAAATGATAGATGACAATTTTCGGGTGGTTAGTCTGCGTTCGGCCACGATCGTTGGTTACAATCCAAGCTTTCGATATGAGACAATAATCAATTTACTTTGTATCAGATCAGTCTTTGGGGTAGAGACAAATTTGTTTGAAAGCGCTCTAAATAATCCTAAGAGTTACATGACGGTCGCGGACGAGGCTTCCGCTATAGAGTTTCTTCTTGATAATATTGAGAAAGTCTCAGGTCAGAGTTTTAACGCTAAATCTTTTCACGCCACTCTTGATGAGGTCTTGGTAGAAATCAAAAAATACATACCAAATCCAAATTATAAAATTGTGAAACAAAAGACGATCAATCAGCAGGTCTACACCATTAATGACGATAAGATCAAATCCATCGGTTTTCAGCCAAAAGGAAAGCTGTCGGAAGTGATTAAAACAACCGTGGAGAACTTATTAAAAAAGAAGGAAGGTCTAAGTATTTAAGTTAGTGTTTCTATGAACCAAAAGTTATCCGTTATTATGTCCGTTTATAACGGCTCCAGATTTCTTAGGCAAGCAATCGAGAGTATTCTAAATCAAAGTTTTACCGATTTTGAGTTTATTATCATTGACGATGCTTCTACAGATTCTAGTTTAGAGATAATCTCTGGTCTGGTCATAAAAGATGAGCGGATAAAAGTTCTAAAAAACCCTCAGAACATTGGCCTGACAAAGTCTTTAAATAAAGCCCTAACTGAGGCGAAGGGAGAATATATTGCCAGAATAGATGCCGATGATTTTTCTTACCCGGAAAGATTTAAAGTGCAAGTGGACTTCTTGGATAAAAATAAAAATATTGGTTTAGTGGGTACTTGGGCCAAGATTATAGATGGGCAAGACGAAGTTCTTCGAGAAATTCATAACTTCACTGAGCCGTCCGATTTGAAGAAAGTTTTAATCAAATACAATCCTTTTTTCCACTCCTCGATCATGATACGTAAAAGTGTTTTGGTCGAAGTTGGGCTGTATGACGAGAACTATCAGTTTGCTCAAGACTATGAACTTTATTTCCGTATAGCTCAGAAAAGTGATTTAGCTAATATTTCAAAAACCTTAATTGTTTATAGACAAACAGATAATTCCATTACCGGAAAAAAAAATCGAAAGCAGTTGGGTTATGTTATAAAAGCTAAACTGAAAGCGATAAAAAGTGGTCAATACCCGAAGTCTGCCCTCGTTTATCTGATTCGTCCAGTAGTCTCCTGGTGTGTACCAAGTAGCTTAAAGAGATGTTCTAAAAGACTTTTTTATTTCTTCAATAGTTTGCTCGCCCATCACCCACAATAAAGCTAGATAAAAGATTGCCGAGATAATAATAATCCAGATTAAAGGAAGGGATATGGTAAGTAGGCTGTATGTCAAAACAGACATTAAAATCGTCGAGATAAATATTTTTCTAAAGCCACCTAAAGACTGAAGGCCTAGATATTTTTTGGCATATAGATAAAAAACGAGAGCGGCCACTAGTTGAGCACAGACAGTGGAGATAGCTGAGCCGATAATGCCATAGGGCGGTATTAGGATTAGATCAAGACCCACATTCACTATGGCGGCCCAGAAGCTCGAAGCGATCAAAGCCATTCTCTCGTCCTTAGCTAAAAGTAAATCGCCGAGGATTGCTCCAGGGAAGGCAAAGAAAAGGGAGACTAGTAATATTTGGAAGGTGAGGGCTGCCTCGATGAAGTCATAGCCAAACATGACGTTTATGATCGGTCTGGCTAAAAGTATACCGCCAAAGATTATGGGTAAGGCCATAGCTACAGAAGCAATACATGATTTTTCGACAGTGAGGGATATTTTATCTTCTTTTTTCTCTCGGGAGAATTTATTGATAATTGCGAAGATGCTAATACCTAAGAAGCCAGGCAAAATATATAGAAAGCTTATCGGCTTTTGGGCCGCGGCGTATAGACCAAGGGTGTGAGGGTCTGTAAAAATACCAATCAAGACTGAGTCAATGTTGGTCATAAAAATACCAAATATACCCATGAGAGCAAACGGCCAGGCTGATTGGATGATCGGTTTCACTAAATGCTTCTTGAAATTTGTAAAGATACCAACTAAATTTTTTCTTAAGAAAAAGATAGTGATGCCAAGGCCAAGAATATTACCAATCAAATAAGCCCAAGATAAAATTTCGACTGTCGGTGATTTAAAGAAGAAGAAAACGATGGCTGCTGTCGTCAGTAGCTCAGTTCCGATGTTTAGCCCAGCTTCCTTTTCCATCTGGTTGTTAGCTCGAGTGATGGCGTAAAAGAAATTTCTGAGGCTTTCGATTAAGATAGAGAAGGCTAAGATAATCAATATCGGTTTGGCTTCTTCAAATTTAGAAAGAAGAGGGGCGAAAGAGGCGACCAAGATGATGGTGACTGATAAAAATAATAATTTAATGATCAGGGCGGTCGATAAGTATTCCAGTTTTTCTTCGGTACGCTTACCAAGTTCTCTGGTCAGAATACTGGTCAAGCCGATATCAGAAAACAAAGTAAAAATTCCAATCAAGCTAATAGCGTAAGTAAAGATACCATAATCTTCGGTTCCAAGGAGGCGAGCAATGTAGATAATTATTCCAACTCTGATAATCTTGGTTATGGTCGTGCCAAAAGCTACCCAGAAGGTATTTTTTACGACAGTTTGGCGGACACCACCATTTCGGAAGAGAAAATTCTTCAATTTTTCCATAAAAACACCATACCACACTTTTTGTATTTTTTCTATACTTTCTTAAATATATTGAAATATAAGGACTTAAAAATAACTGGGTGGAACCTCGGTCTATTTTTCCACATTGGATAGTTGCATAAAACCAATGTTGCGGGCAATATGCGGCTCATGAATCGAAGAATAGAATTTGTCGCAAAACAGTTTTATCATCTTTATAATTCGGGTAAAGACGGTCAGGATATATTTATTAGTCACAGTGATTATTTTCGTTTCACTCTTCTCCTCTATTGTTGTAATAGTGATTTACCGGTGGTTATGAAAAACGCTAAATGCGTTGGTGCTAACTATTATGGTCTGGAAGAGGTGAAAAGGGGTAAGCCTCTGGTAGATATTGTTAGTCATAGTATGATGGCCAATCGATTTCATTTGATTCTCAGAGAGAAGAAGGCGGGGAATATTTCGAAATTTATGGCCAAGCTTATCACTGGCTATACTATGTATTTTAATCAGAAATATGAAAGACAGGGTCCGTTGCTCGCGGGCCCTTTTAAATGCGGCCATGTAGACTCTGACGCTTATCTAAAATATTTATTTGCTTATATTCACTTAAAACCATTAAAGCATCGATCGCCACGTAAGCGTAGTCAGCCAAGATACTTGAGTGATGATAAAATTAAAGATCTATTGAATCGATACGAGTATTCAAGTTTCCTAGACTATCTGGATCCGTCCCGTCGTCGTGGACTCATTCTTAATAATAAAGTTTTCAATCGTCTATTCCCAGAGAAAGACGATTTTTTTCAAAATGTCTTTGACTGGCTACGTTTAGAAAGTACTAAAAACTTGGATGATAAACCAAAACTTTTTTACCAGCTTAAAGATTAATCTATGAAGTATTTAATTTTTTTACCAATAATTTTATTTTTACCAAACCTAACTATGGCTGCTGTAGCTAATGTGGATCATATTGTTTTTGTCAGTGAGCAACAGACCGTCAGCCTGGATACTATATCTAAGATCTTAACTATTCAGACACAAAACAGTAATGGTGTAGCGGAACCGATCGACGAGACGGGGGACTTGAGTGTGACCGTTACTTCTCCTACTGGGCAATTTAATTCCAACGCCACCACCTGGAATCCCAGCAATACTTTTACGATGAGTAAAAATACCGCCAATAAAAATTTTTATTATAAAGATACGACAGTCGGTACTTATACTATTACCGCTACACTAACCACTCGTGTCACTGGTAAAATTTGGAGTGCATCACAAAATATTACAATTGGTGAAGAGGTCATTAATGTGGGTGGTGGGGAGGTGCTGGGCACTAGTACACCGGCGGTTATTGCTACATCAACTTCTTCTATTCCAACTACAGTTGTTTCGACGCATTATATTACCGAGTCAGTCAGTGTCTATGTCGAGCCAACGGGGATATTTGAAATTTCAGCTGGGCGAGAGCGTTCGGTGTATCTAGGTCAAGTTTTATTTCTAGAAGCTAAGAGTAAAAAATCTAAAGATCTAGAAGGTAAGTCTTGTAAATATTTATGGTCTATGGGTGATGGTTTTTTGAGGCAAGGAGAGGAAATAAAGTATTCTTATAAATATCCTGGTCAATATAATTTGGTTTTAAATGCCAAATGTGGCGATCGTAAATCTGTCTCGCGTACGAAAGTAACTGTGAGCGATTTAAATTTATCTTATGATTTGAGTGGGTTTGGTGAATTAATTATTATTAATCAAGGAAGTTCGGAAGTGAATCTATACGGTTTCAAATCAGTCCTTTTGGCCGAAGGTTATGAATTTCCAATTGATACTATTATCTCAGCGGGGCAGAAGATTGTGCTGCCGAGAGAATTGACTTTTCTTAAAAATTAATTATACTTATCCTCATAAGCCAAAGACAACAGATAGCACAAGCTTTAATTGGTCGTAAGACTAGTCTGTCGAGGTTGTAGATTTCTACATGTCTCTTTACGGCTTAAAAGGTCGTAATTTTTATTTTGTAAACAAAATGCCAATATCAAAAGATAAAAAGAAAGAAATTATCCAGGATGTTTCAAACATTTTAGGTAGTTCTAAGGCAATCGTCTTCTTTAATTTCAAGGGCTTTTCAGTAAAGAATACTACTGAGATGCGCCGTGAGTTACGCAAGGCGGATGTCGGTTACTTGGTAGCGAAGAAAACTTTGGCCAAGAGAGCGTTTGATGCCGCAAAAATTACCGGTGATATGCCAGCAATGTTTGGTGAAACCGCTTTTGCGTACAGCGCAGATTTAATTGCTCCAGCTCGCGAGGTCTACAACTTCCAAAAGAAGTTCAAAGACAACTTGTCGATTGTGGGAGGAATCTTTGACGGTAAATATATGAGCAAAGAGGAGATGATTGCGATCGCTTCGATCCCATCACAACAGACTCTATATGCTCAGTTTGTAAATATCATCAACTCTCCAATTCAAGGTTTGGTTATGTCTCTCGATGCAATCGCAAAGAAGAAGACTTCTTAATTATTAATTATTAATTCAAAAAACAATGGACGAAGTAAAAGTAGAAGTTCCAGCAAAGTTCAAAGACATTGTAGACAGCATTGAAAAGATGTCTGTTCTAGATTTGAACGAGCTTGTAAAATTACTAGAAAAGAAATTCGGAGTATCAGCTGCGGCAGTTGCTGTAGCTGCTCCAGCTGGCGGTGCTGCCGCTGCTGGTGAAGATAAGAGCTCATTCAACGTTGAGTTGACCGATGGTGGTGCAAACAAAATCGGCGTGATCAAGGTTGTTAAGGAAGCTCTAGGTCTAGGTCTAAAGGAAGCTAAGGATATGGTAGATGGTGCTCCAGCGATGATGAAGGAAGGTATGAAGAAAGAAGAAGCTGAAGCTCTAAAGAAGAAAATTGAGGAAGCAGGTGGTAAGGTTACTCTAAAATAATTTACCCCATCAAAGAAGACTCGTCCATTTTGCGGACGGGTCTTTTTTGTATTATGATGCCCTTATGAAAACTTTAGGTAAATTGTTCAGCACGGAAGGACGGGTAAAAGTTATGCGTCTGTTTTTATTTAACCCAGAGGTATCTTTTACTTTAACTGAGATTAGTGATAAAGCTCGCATCTCGCCGAAGGAGGCCAAGAAAGAAATTGATTTACTTTTTAAATCTGAAATGATTAAGTCTAGAAAAATTGTTCAGACTTTTGAGGTAAAGCGGAACGGTAAGGTAAAAGAAGTAAAAAAGAAAGTTGATCAATGGCAGCTTGATCCGATGTTTGAATATTTATTGCCGTTACAAAATCTACTGATAAACACTAGACCACTTCGTAAAGAAGAAATCTTAAAAAGATTATCAGGTGTAGGTAAATTAAAGATGGTAATAGCGGCTGGTGTCTTTATCCAGAATCCTGATAGTCGGGTAGATCTATTAATAGTAGGGGACAATCTAAGAAAAGGTGCAATTGAACGTATTGTAAAGACAATGGAGGCAGAAATTGGAAAAGAGCTAAATTTTGCTTCATTTGAAACAGCTGATTTTAATTATCGAGTGGGTATGTATGATAAGCTGATTCGTGATATTTTGGATTATCCACACCAAAAACTCCTTGATAAGCTTGGTCTGAAATAATAGCGGTGATATAATATATGAGTAAAAGGAAAAAGGTCGAAGGTAACTTTCCTTAGTCGGTTTTTAGTTTATAAAAGAATTTAATATTAATTTAATTAAAATATGACAAACATTGCTTCTTGGGGAGATGTACTACGCGCTTCATTTCAAGATGTTTGGATGGGAGTAGCAAACTTCATTCCAGATTTCATTGCAGCGATCATCATCTTCTTGGTGGGTTGGGTTATCGCGGTTGTGTTGGGTAGACTAGTATCACAAATTATTAAGACCATAAAATTAGACACCGCTCTTCGTGGTGCTGGTTTTGATAAGGTTGTTGATCGTGCTGGTTTTACTCTTAACTCAGGAAACTTCTTGGGTGCTTTAGTAAAATGGTTCTTCATTGTTGTCTCTCTAGTAGCTTCATTGCAGATCCTTGGCCTAACCGCCGTTACTGATTACCTAGGTGATGTTGTACTTGGTTATCTTCCAAGAGTAATTGTCGCCGCTTTCATACTTCTAGTATCAGTGGTGATTGCTCAAGCTGTTGAAAAAATTGTGGTTAGTTCTGCAAAGGCAACCAACGTTTCTTCAGCAAGTACTTTGGGTGCTTTGGCTAAGTGGGCTGTCTGGGTTTTTGCTGGTCTATTTGCACTATCACAACTTCAGATCCTATCTCAGTTCATCGACTCTCTATTCATCGGTTTGATCGGTGCTATCTCTTTGGCACTCGGTCTTGCTTTTGGTCTTGGTGGTCGTGACGCAGCTGCTCGATATATCGAGAAGGTAAAGAGCGACCTATCTTCAAAATAAGTTTTTAAACTTATAGGAGAATTAAAAAACACTCTGGTAACGGAGTGTTTTTTAATTGGTTGTCTTTCTCTCAAAAAGGTATAAAATTAAATCATGTTAAATAAAATAATTTCAATTCTTTGTTTGCCACTAGCTCTGTTCACCGGGTTCAATGCTTTTATGTCCCTAGCTTTTTCCGGCTTTTCTCCAGGTCTGCAGATGGATGAACTAATGATTATTTCTCTCTTTACATTGGCCACAATCTTATTGCTCATCTGCATGGTTTCCGTATGGCGCAATAGACTATGGTCAAAAATTTTATTGTTAGTTATATCTTTATCTGCCTTGGGTCTCCAAATTTTCATCGGTATGTTTGAGGGTTCCAGCGCATTCACTTTCGACCTGATCTCCATAGTCTTTATTGTGATACTAATACTTCTTGTGTCCCTATCACTTAGGAGAAGAACTGAAGTTTAATTTTCTTAAATCTAGCCCCTAAATTGGGGCTATTTTTATACCTAAAAAGACTTGCCCCCGCACCAACTTTCACAAAATAAAAGAAAGTTGGTGCGGGGGCTTGCATTTTTTTTGGTTTCGTATATACTACTCATCACACAGATATGGTATACAAATTCAACTTAAGACAGCGGAAATCATAGCCACGTCTTTTAGATGTTGCCCTGATGACCGCTCGAAACGAGTGGTTTTTGTTTTCAGAAAGAATGTTGTTTGAAAATTAAATCCTATCGCTACACACCAATTTACGTTGGGTCTTTTATAGTGTAGTAGATAGATGCAAGGTAAAAGTAATTCGTTGTTTAATTGATTTTAAGCAACGGGTTAAGATTAAGTATTAAAAAGATTGTGGTTTTTAAATTTCCTAATAGGAAATTTAAGAGTATATGGTGGATGCCTTGGCTCTAAAAAGCGATGAAGGACGTAGTATAGCTGCGATAAGCTTCGGGGAGGTGCCTAGCAACCTTTGATCCGGAGATCTCCGAATGGGGTAACCCGATCGTTTCGACGATCATCAAACACTTGATGTTTGACGCACACCCTGGGAAGTAAAACATTTCAGTACCAGGAGGAAAATAAAACAATGTCCGCAAGGACGACATTTCGTTAGTAGTGGCGAGCGAAAACGAAACAGCCCAAACCGATCACAAACTTTGAATAGAAATTAAATTTGTATTTAAAGTTTGTGATCGGGGTTATAAGGCGACAACGTCGTATTTATATGAGAGAAGTTACCAAATGTTCTGTTAACGGAATTGGCTGGGAAGCCAAACCCAAGTGGGTAATAGTCCCGTACGTGAAAGCAGTAACATCTTCTTTGTTGTCGATCTTGAGTACCTCAGGACACGAATGGCTTGAGGGAATTTGCCGGAACTAACCGGTAAGGCTAAATATTTTTAGAGACCGATAGTGAACTAGTACCGTGAGGGAAAGGTGAAAAGAAGCCCGGTGAGGGCAGTGAAATAGACCTGAAACCGTATACTTACAAAGAGTGGGAGCGGGCGCGCAAGCGTCCGTCACCGCGTGCCTATTGAAGAATGAGCCAACGAGTTGATGCTTACTGCCGGCTAAGCCCTTTAGGGGTGGAGCCATAGGGAAACCGAGTGTGAATAGCGCGTATGTAGTAATCATCAGACCCGAAACCAGAGCGAGCTTACCATGAACAGGTTGAACCCCGTCGAAAGATGGGGGGAGGACCGAACGCTAGAGTTGTGCAATTCTCTGCGATGATTTGTGGTAAGAAGTGAAAAGCTAACCGAGCCTGGTAATAGCTGGTTCTCTCCGAAATAGCTTTTGGGCTAGCGTCAGATGTACCTTTGGGGGGTAGAGCACTGGAAGGTCTCGACAGGTGGAAACATCGCGAGACCTATCAAACTCCGAATACCCGAAGTAAATTGTCTGGCAGTTAGACTGTGGGGGCTAAGCTCCATTGGTCAAAAGGGAAACAGCCCGGATCTCCATTTAAGGTCCCTAAATCTATGTTCAGTACACTAAAGGTGGTGATTTTTCTTTGACAGTGAGGATGTTGGCTTAGAAGCAGCCATCATTTAAAGAAAGCGTAACAGCTCACTCACTGAGAGATTTCGCGCCGCAGATGATCGGGGTTAAACATAGTACCGAAACTGAGGATTATATTTTTCTTCGGAATTATATACTGGTAGGAGAGTATTCTACTCTGCGATGAAGCCAAAGACGTGAGTCATGGTGGAGCGTGTAGAAGTAAGAATGTTGGCACAAGTAACCACAATGCAGGTGAGAACCCTGCACGCCGAAAGACTAAGGTTTCCTTGGCGATGTCAATCAGCCAAGGGTTAGTCGGGCCTAAGGGAATGGAGAGATCCGCACCCGATGGACACATGGTTAATATTCCATGACTTTTACGTATAGTGACGGGATGACGGGGTCTAGTATGCTTCGCGCATTATTGGATTTGCGTACGTGCTCGAAGGACGATTTCCAGGAAAATCCGGAAGTCTATCTTTAATGATGTTCCAACGAGTAAGTAACACTTTGGGGTTCGCCCCAGAGGATGAAGCAAAGCAGGCCTCCAAGAAAAGTCTCTAAACTTATATACGTAGAATCCGTACCGCAAACCGACACAGGTAGTCAGCTCGAGTAGAGTAAGGCGAACGAGTGAGAGTTCTCCAAGGAACTCGGCAAAAAAGCAGCCGTAACTTCGGAATATGGCTTGCCCCTCCTTAAATGGTGGGGCCGCAGCTAAAGTCTGCCTGGCAACTGTTTATCAAAAACACAGCTCCCTGCGAACTCGCAAGAGGATGTATAGGGGGTGACACTTGACCAATGCCAGAAGGTCAACCATTGTTGGTGTATAGTCGCAAGATTATATGCTGCACGATGTAAGCCCTGGTGAATGTCGGCCGTAACTATAACGGTCCTAAGGTAGCGCAATTCCTTGTCGGGTAAGTTCCGACGCGTTGAATAGTGTAATGTCTGGGCAACTGTCTCGGAGAATCGCTCGGTGAAAATACAGTACCGGTGAAGATGCCGGTTACCTGCAGTTAGACGAAAAGACCCTAGAAGCTTTACTACAACTTGATATTGAGTATATGTTTTTGATGCGTAGCGTAGATGGGAGGATTTGAAGTGTTTCTTTCGGGGGGCATGGATCCGCAAGTGAAATACCGTTCTTTAAAAATATATATTCTAACCTGTGCGGAAAAAACGCATGGTGACAGTATCTGGCGGGTAGTTTTAGTGGGGCGCTATCCTCCTAAAAAGTAACGGAGGAGCCTATTAAGGTCAGCTAGCCGCGAATGGAAACCGTGGCGATAGTGTATTGGCACAAGCTGGCTTGACTGTGAGACGTACTTGTCAAACAGGCGCGAAAGCGGAGCAAAGTGAACCGACCACTCGCATTAGATGCGGTGGGAGATTATCGGACAAAAGCTACTCTAGGGATAACAGGCTAGTTCCGCCTAAGAGTTCATATCGACGGCGGAGTTCGGCACCTCGATGTCGGCTCATCTTATCCTGGGGCTGGAGAAGGTCCCAAGGGT